>JAEEGL015384535.1_pt1 | contig 138317 bp, 135 predicted proteins | sample 9134231 | NCBI WGS metagenome assembly JAEEGL01 (sample SAMN16246548, study PRJNA631951) | gut metagenome | biome: gut microbiome; feature: rumen; material: fiber-attached | host: Bos | place: Iran: Karaj | collected 2018-10 | reverse complement strand
TAGGTACGAAAACAGTTATAAAATTATTGATTATATTAAATCTAAATACAATGATGACGTTGAATATTTGTGGGAAAAATTTCCCGATAATGCTATTGCAAGAAGAAAAGATAACCAAAAATGGTATCTTGCAATTTTAACAGTTACAAAAGACAAACTGGGATTTGAATCTAAAGATAAAATAGAAGTGATTGATTTAAGGGCTAAGCCGGAAGAACTTCCGGAACTGATAAAACAGGAAAATATTTACCCCGGTTATCACATGAATAAAAAACACTGGATAACAATTCCGCTTGATGGTTCAATATGTATTGATGAAATTTATAAAAGAATTAATGAAAGTTATAGTTTGGCTAAAAAGTAGTGGTTAATATAAAAAGGGGGTAATATGAAAGTATTGTTATTTAACGGTTCACCGCACAGAGAAGGATGTACTTATACAGCGTTGAAGGAAATTGAGAAAACGCTTAATGAAGAGGGGATAGAATCCGAAATTTATCAGATAGGAACAGAACCAATTAGTGCCTGCAGAGCTTGTTATGCTTGCGGAAAACTAGGGAAATGTGTAATTAACGACAAGGTTAATGATTTTATAGAATATGCAGAAAATTTTGACGGATTTATATTTGGTTCTCCTGTTCATTACGCATCAGCGTGCGGAGGAGTTACAGCATTTTTAGACAGAGCCTTTTTCACCGCATTTCGTTCAGGCAGAGGACATATTTTTGCTCACAAGCCGGGTGCTGCAATAGCAAGCGCAAGACGAGCCGGAACCACAGCTACACTTGACCAATTGAACAAATACTTTACGATTTCCCAAATGCCAATTATTTCTGGAAGATACTGGAATATGGTGCATGGTGCTAAAGCGGAAGAAGTTCTACAAGATAAAGAGGGCCTGCAGAACATGAGAATTCTTGCCCGTAATATGGCATGGCATTTGAAATGCAAAGAAGCCGGAGAAAAGGCAGGTATTCCAATGCCACAAAAAGAAGAAACATTATATACGAATTTTATTCGGTAAGGATACTTTCACCTGAGATTTTTTCTCCCACAATTAAGTATTGAGCTGTTTCTGTTTTCATAAGATGGTTATCCAAAAGTGAAAAAGATTCAAGCTTAAGGCTGTTCACACCTGAAAAATGATTTCCATCAATTCTGATATTCACTGTATCAGTGAGAACTTTGTTATTGCTATAGGGTAATTTTTTTGAAAATACAATTAAATTACCTTCAACAGCATTTATTGAAATTTCTGCATTTGCACCGCTATAAGGATTGTTTAAGGTGATTTTATCACCTACTCGTGTAAGTTCCCAAAAATCAACACTTTGGGGCTTAAATGTTTGATAAGAATTCGTCTGATCAAGTTTCGCATTCACTCTCCAGGTTCCAAATACCGTTTTGGGTACATCCTCAATTGATACACCAGCCTGTAAAACTTCTGCTTGAACAGTTGTACATACTAATAAAAATATAAAAATTACTAATATTTTTTTCATACTAGAATTATAAAGATAATTTTTCAAAAGTCATTCCTCCGACTAATTTAGTTATGTAATTTATCTTAAAAACTTCAAATTAAATCCGAGTTTTGATATAATTGTTTGTATGAAAATTCTTTATGAGTCGACTTATACATATAAAATATTTAAGTTACTTTTTGAACAATGCGAAGAATTTATTTCAACTTTAGGTGAAATAATGTTCTATTGTATTGAATTTTTGAAAGGATTAAAGAATTTCAATACAAGTTTCAGAGAAATATTGGAACAATGTTCTCGTTTTGGGGTTTCTTCTTTACCTATAACACTATCAATCGTTGGAATGACTTCAATTATTATATCAATGCAAGTCGCAGGCGAAATGGTAAAACAAGGCGGTGGAAACTTTGTAGGTATGCTCATGGCCATTCTAACAGTCAGAGAAGAAGGTGCTATAATGGCAGGTTTTGCAATTATATCAATGATTGGTTCTTCTCTGGCATCAGAAATTGCCACAATGAAGGTAACAGACCAGATTGATGCGATTCAGGTATTAAAAGTCAACCCTGTTCAATATTTATTCACACCAAGGGTAATTGCCGGAACTGTTATGATGCCAATGGTTGTAGTGGTAGCTTCTCTGTTCGGAATAATAGGAGGGGCAGTTGCTTCCAATTTGGTATCGGAACTTTCCTATAAAGCTTATTTTGATTCAGTCTGGTTTGGTTTAAATATGCATGACCTGAATGTCTGCGTTCTAAAATCTATAAGTTTTGGATTTGCGATTTCATTAATCAGTTGTTCCTGCGGTATGCAGGCTAAAGACGGAGCGAAAGGAGTCGGAATTGCAACTACAAAAGCCGTAGTATGGTCATTCGTAGCAATCGTAGTAATAGATTTACTTTTTGCAGCAGCATTCTTCTATTAAAGGAAATAAAAATGGGAATACAAGTTAAAAATTTAGTAAAATCATTTGAGGACAAAACTGTTATAGATAATATATCCTTCCATGTTAATGACGGGGAAATATTGTCAATCATAGGATTCAGTGGCTCCGGGAAAAGTACGGTGTTAAAACTTATAAGCGGACTGCTTGAAAAAGATTCCGGCGAAATTATAACCTCCGGTGGTGATATAGCAATGGTTTTTCAATACTCTGCGCTTTTCGATTCATTGAATGTTTTTGATAATATTTCTTTTGCACTTCAAGAGCGCAAAGATTTGAGAGGTAAATATACACAAAAAGAACTTGAAAAAATTGTTGCCGAGAAGCTTGAATTAGTTGGTTTATCTGGAATAGAAAAAAAATTCCCGTCAGAACTTTCCGGTGGTATGCAAAAGAGAGTAAGCTTTGCCCGTGCAATCGTTACTGAACCTAAAATAATTCTTTATGACGAACCTACAGCCGGTTTAGATCCAATTTCATCAACTTTGATAGAAGATTATATAGTAAGGTTGAAAAATGAAACTAACGCAGCCTCTATTGTTGTTACACACCAAATGTCAACAATACGGAGGACGTCAGATTCGGTATTGATGTTATATAATGGGAAAGTGGTTTTTGAAGGAACGCCGAACGAACTTTGTTTAGAAAATACGGAATATACAAAACAATTCGTGAATGCAACAATCGAAGGCCCAATGAAAATTAATGTTTAAAATGAGGTTTATAAATGAAGATTTCATCATCTTTTAAAGTAGGTATATTAACAATAGTCGCTCTTTCAATATTTCTTTTTACCGTTTTATGGGTAAAAGGACGCTCTTTCTCTTCAGCTGACCGTATAGAAGTCCATTTCAAGGATGTCAACGGCATGCGGCCGGGTTCTGCCGTTCAAATGATGGGTCTGAGAGTCGGACAGGTAGAAGAGATAAAGCCCGTTATTGAAGGCGATTCGAGTTATGTTAAACTTAAATTTGTAATTACGGAACCGGGGATTAAAATTCCTAAGGCATCCTTGCTGACTATACAGCAATCAGGGCTTATTGGCGAACAATTTTTGGAAATCACTCCGCCCAAAATTCGTTCCGTATATATACCTGTTGTAAATCAGCAATTGCTTGTCGCAGACTCAGATGTCGAAATTATGTTGGATGAAAAATATTATGATGTCGGTAAAGTTAAGAAATCTCAAATTTTAACTTCACAAATGGTTCCTGAAGAAGTAAGAGATTACATTAAAACACAATATGCATATAAAATTGATTATTATATAAATTTGCCGGGATTAATTATTCCGACATTTATGAAAGGGCAAATTGCAACCGCAAATGGTGCTAAGAAGTTAAGGATTTCACCGCTTGATAATGCTCCAATTCCGTATCCACACCAAACATCGCCATACACGGTAGTTGAGCCTATGAGAATAGCTGATTTTATGGATTTGCAATATAAGGCTGCAGAGTCATTAACCGAAACAAACAGAGTTGTTAACGAACTCTTAAATGATAAAATGATTGCCGATTTAACAACATCTGTTGCTAACTTTAAAAACCTAACAGCACAAGCTACAACTACACTTGAGAAAGCCGAAAAACTTATAGATTCGTCTAAAAACGATATTGATGCTATGTTGTGGCTTTTGACGGATGCTACTAACAATTTCAATAAACTTGCAATTAATATCAACGGAATTATTGCAGATGAAAAATTCAAACCTACTGTCTATGAAACAGCTGATGCAATTTCAAATATATCAAAACAATTGTCACCGATTATAGGCTCGGTAAATTCTAAAGAATTTGCAGAAGATTTGAACAGCTTAATGAGTAATTTAAGCGAAATATCAGAATCAGTTAATCAAATGACAAAGGATGATAATTTAAAAAATAAAATAACCAATTCAATTGACAACTTGAATATAACAATGTGCCAGGTTTCCAGTGCATTAGAAACAATCAACGGAACCGGTGATAAAGAAAACTTGAGGCAAATCGTGAGCGATACATCAGAAACTGTTCATAACCTCAAAAAATTCTCAGAAAAACTCAACAAAAGATTCTTGTTATTCAGATTATTATTCTAGTTTATGTTAAAATAGTCTTGAAATAACGAAAGAGGTAATTACTAAATGTTAAGAGCAGGTATCGTAGGTCTTCCTAATGTAGGAAAGTCAACTTTATTTAATGCACTCACTGCAACAAAAAACGCACAAAGTGCGAATTATCCGTTTTGTACAATTGAACCGAATGTTGGAATCGTAACAGTTCCTGATGAAAGGCTTCAGGTACTGGCTGATTTGTGTAAATCAAAAGAAATAATTCCTACTGTCATTGAATTTGTCGATATCGCCGGTTTAGTAAAAGGAGCAAGCCAAGGTGAAGGCTTAGGAAACCAATTTTTGCACAACATTAGGGAAGTTGATGCAATTATTCAGGTCGTAAGATGCTTTGATGATGAAAATACAATCCATGTAGCAGGAAAAGTTGACCCCATTAGTGATATAGAAACTATTAATACAGAACTTGCACTTGCAGATTTAGCTTCCATTGAAAGGCGCATAGCAAGAATAACTAAGCAGGCAAAAGGGGGAGATAAGGCCGCAAAATTGGAAGAAGGAGCGTTAAATAAATTGTCCGAACTTTTGGGTGCGGGAACTTTCATTAACCTTAATGACCATTTTAATGAGGACGAAATTGCAGTAATAAAACCTTTAAATCTTATGTCGGTTAAACCTGTAATATATTGTGCAAATGTCTCGGAATTTGACCTTAAAGAAGGTAATAATTATACAAAACTTGTAGAAGAATATGCAAAATCTCACGGTGCAAAAACTGTTATAATATGCGCTCGTATTGAAGAAGAGCTCGTTGACTTAGGCGAAGATGGTGCAAAAGAATACCTCGCAGAACTTGGAGTTGAAAACAGCGGTATTGATAAAATGATTAAAACTGTATATAAACTTTTAAACCTTATAACATTTATTACAGCCGGCGAGAAAGAAACACGTGCATGGACTTGTGCTGAAGGGACAAAAGCTCCCCAAGCTGCCGGAGTTATACATACTGATTTTGAAAAAGGATTTATTCGTGCTGAAGTTACAAGTTACAAGGACTTTGTCGAATGCAAGTCATATACTGCTTGCAAAGATAAAGGAGTAACCAGACTGGAAGGAAAAGATTATATCGTACAAGATGGCGATATTGTTCATTTCCGTTTTGCAGTTTAGTGAATTTCGTTAAAGGGATATATTACGAATGGTTGAAAAGAAAAGAATACTTATAATTGATGATGATCCTGAAATTAGGGATTTACTTGAATTTGACATTTCATCAAGCGGATATCATACAGATACTGCTGCCGATGGAATGGAAGGATTAAATAAGGTCCTCAATAACAAGTATGATTTGGTTCTGCTTGATGTAATGATGCCTAAAATGAACGGATTTGAAGTCTGTAAGAATATTCGACAAGCTAAAATCAATATTCCGATATTAATGTTAACCGCAAAAGGAACCATCGGAGATAAAACCAGCGGGTTTGACAGCGGTGCTGATGATTATCTGGTTAAACCCTTTGATGTACAAGAAGTATTATTGAGAATTCGTGTTCTTTTAAGGAGGACCCAACCTCAAGTTGAACCTGCTTTGTCTTCCGAAATTCTTGAAGTTGGCGAAATAGAAATTTTCCCTGATACGTTAGAAGCAGTTATTCTAAATAAAAAAGTTAAATTAACACCAACAGAGTTTGAGATTTTGTACTGCCTTATGCAGCACTTTAATAAGCCGGTAACATTGGCAACTCTGCTGGAAGAAGTTTGGGGATATTCCAGTGATGAAGATGTCAGAATGCTCAGAGTACACGTAGGCGGTTTGAGAAACAAAATTGAATCGGATTCTAAAAATCCAAAATACTTACATACAGTAACTAATGTAGGATATAAACTTACACCGTTTGGAGAGGGGTAATAGGGGTAAAAAGTATAAAATTGATGGTGAGAATAAAAAGTGGTTCAATTTTTTAGTAAAAGAAGATTAAAAATTGCAGAACAAATCCTTATCGTAATATTTTTTGCGGTAATTATTCCTATGACAGTTAGCGGACTTATAATAAACAATATTAACCAACAATCAAACCGTTCCCAATTAAGAGAAGCTGCTATTGTAATTGCAAATATCGTTTCAGAGGAAATCGATGTGTTTCAAAACTCAATAAACAACGAACTTATACAAATTAGTAAAACTTTGGAATATTACAATTCACCTGACAAAACAGAGGATTACTTAAATACGATAATAAATGACATGTCCTTTTATAAAGTACTGGACATAATAAACCCAGATGATATTTCAAAATATAATAAATATAAAGAAGATAACAATTATGTTGTTTATACCAAAGATTTGACAGACGGGAAGCAGCTTATTGCAGTCTTAGATATAAATGACTTAAGAGAGAAAATATTTAAAACAATCAACCAAAATAAACGGCAAATTTACGTTCTAAGCGGAGACGACAAACATCTTATAGCATCAATAAATTATGAAGAGGCCATTTTTAAAAATAGTGTCGAACAATTACCCAAAAACTTGGAAGAGAACGAAACCGTAATATACGGAGATATTAAAAATCAGCCGCTTGCATATCACAAAAAAACTTCCCCAAATGTAATTATTATCGTAAATACCACCGAAAATATTACAAAAAGATTTATTGAACATAGCCGAGACAAAATAATCCTGTCAATATTATTAACTGTTCTTGCGGTATTCTTTGTTGTTGGCCTATATACTTCATATCTCTACACAAATATTAGACAATTGTTTAAAGCAATAATTGCAATTTCAAAAGGTAATTACAGGCGCAGAATACGACTGCTAACCAACATATTTACTCCTTTTGAAATAGTTTTTTTAGGGAATGAATTCAACAGAATGATTTCTCAAATTCACAAGTCGTATATTCAATTGAACAAAAAAAATCGTGAACTTAAACAGCTTAACGAATTTCGTTCAAATATGATAGACACTGTAAGCCACGAATTCAGAACCCCCTTGACAAGTATTCAGGGATATACTTCAAGACTTTTAAGGCAGGATATTGAAATCGACGAAGAAACAAAACAAAAATCCTTGAAAATTATAAAAAAACAATCCGAAAGGTTATCAAGGATGGTGGAAGATATTCTTGTTATTCCAGATATAGAAGGAACTCGACTTAATTTTGACTTAAAACCGGTTTCAATTTCTTCAACAATTGAGAATGCTATTTTGTTGGTAAAAAACGATGCTCACAGACAAATTATCAATAATATTGTTTGTGATATTGATGTTATGGGAGACAATGACAGACTCGAACAAGTTTTTGTAAACTTGATAGAAAATGCCCTTAAATATGCAAAAGACGATGGCCCTGTAATATTAGATTATGAACTCAGACAAAATGAATTGGTAATAAGTGTAAAAAATGACTATGACGTAATTCCCAGAGAAAAATTAAAAACACTGTTTGATAAATTTACGAGAATAGATGATTCTACAACACGCACAACAAGAGGCACAGGTTTAGGTCTTTACATAGTTAAAGGATTAGTGGAAGCTATGAATGGTGAAATCCGTATCTATTCAAATGAAGAATGCGGTTTCTGCGTAAAAATTTATCTGCAGTTGGCAGTTGAAGAAAAGGTATATGAATGATGCAAAGGTTGCCTGAATACTTAAAACGACCAATTATTGATACCGAAAAAACAAAAAAGGTGAGGCATATTCTTAAAAATAAATGCTTGAATACAGTTTGCGAAGGAGCAAGATGCCCAAACAAAAATGAATGCTACTCAAAAAATACAGCAACTTTTTTAATTATGGGAAATGTCTGTACACGAAATTGCAGATATTGTAATATTAGAACGGAAAAACCGGCACCTTTAAATAACGACGAACCTTTGCATATAGCAGAAGCAGTGAAGGATTTAGGGTTAAACTATGTAGTAATAACATCTGTTACAAGAGATGATTTACCCGATGGCGGAGCAGAACACTTCGCAAATTGTATCTATAAAATCAGAGAATTTAATCAAGATATAAAAATAGAAATTTTAACCCCTGATTTCAGAGGGAATAATGGAGCTCTGGATACAATTATCAAGACCCGACCTGACGTCTTTAATCACAATATTGAAACGGTTGAATCATTATTTAAAACAGCAAGACCCCAAGGGAACTACCGAAAATCGCTTGGTATTTTAGAGTATATAAAAGATCATTCTGACATTGTTACAAAATCCGGACTAATGGTTGGTTTAGGAGAGAAGCCAAATGAGATAGAAAAAACACTGCGTGACTTAAAAAATGCCAAAGTAGATATTATCACAATCGGACAATACATCCGACCATCAAAAGAGCATCTGCCTGTTTCAAAATATTATACTCTTGATGAATTTGAAGAATTGAAAAAACTTGCAAAACAAATCGGATTTATGAACTATCAAATCGGTCCGCTTGTAAGGAGCTCATATAAAGCAGTTATTTCTTGGGAAAAGACTATCTGCTAAGATATTTCACAATAACTCAAATTATACACTATACAGTAACAATTAATTATTAGAAATTAGTTTATTATAGTTGTCCAGATAAATTTGTGCTAATTTTGGATTATTTAGTTTTCGATACACATATGCCATATTGTAATGAATTTCGGGAATATCATTTTTTAAAGTAACAGCCTTTATTAAAGCCGCTTTTGCATCTTTGTTCCTGCCCTGCTTTAAATACGCACAAGATAAATTGTAGTATAAATAGGGATTTGTCTTATTAATTTTTATTGCTTTGTTGTAATTATCAACGGCCATATTATACTTAGATTGTTCAAGATAAATATTGGCAATATTGTAATAAGCTTTATAATATTTTGAATCTGCATTCAGGGCTTTTTGATACATAAAAAGAGCTTGTTCCTTTTCACCTTTTTCATCAAGAAGATTCCCCAATAAAAGCCAATCTTGTGCAGAACGCTCATTTTCACTAATTTGAAGAAGCAATTCCATCGTTTTATCAAAATTATTGTCACTATAAAATGCCGTTGCCTGCTTTGATAATTCTTCCGAAGCAAAACAAAAATTTATTCCCAAGCATATACATAGTATTAAAGCCAATTTCCTCATAGCTAAATTGTATCTCAAATTAACAATTTTGGCAAAATTTATTGAAATAAGATATTTTTTTAGATACACTTTTATCAGGTAATGTAAAGGAGTATATTTATGGTCTGTTTAAATTTAATAAAAGAAAAGAGAGACACAAAATTAATTAAAGAGGCTTTAAAAGTTCTTGGCAAAGATAATTTTGCATTGATTATTCATGCCGGAAGTTTTCCGGCAAAAGACGGCGAAGATACCGGTTTTGGTTCATATAATTCAGAAGCCGGACATAAACTTATAGATTACACTTCGGGCATTTTTAATGCATTGCAACTCGGTCCTGCAGGAAAAACTAAAGCTTCAGATTCTTCCCCATATTGTGGAACTATTTTTTCAGGGAATCCTCTTTTCATAGATTTGAAACAGCTTACTGAAAAAGAGTGGGGTAACATATTATCCGACGCAACTTTTAATAAAATTGTTTCAGATAATCCTAAGCAAAATTCCGGGAGAACAGCCTACTCCTACATTCATAAGGCCCAGAAAGAAGCTTTGAAAGAAGCTTGGATTAATTTCAGAACCTCAAAATTATTAAAGAAAGAGTTTGAAAAATTTAAAAAGGAAAATAAATTTTGGCTTGACAATGATGCTTTATACGAAGCATTGTCAATAGAAAACGGCAATGATTATTGGTACAGCTGGAAAAATGAAACAGATAAGAATCTTTTAAATCCAAAATCTGAAGATGAAAAGAAAATATTTGCACAAAGAATAGATGAAATAAAGAAAAAATATGATGACGAAATAGAATTCTACAAGTTCTGTCAGTTTGTGTTAGAAAGACAGAATGAAGAGACTAAAAAATATGCACTTGAGCATAATATTAAGATGATTGCAGATAGACAGGTTGCATTTTCGGATCGTGATGCTTGGGCATATCAATCATTATTTATGCCCGGCTGGTATCTTGGTTGTCCGCCTGACTATTTTTCAAAAGACGGACAAGCATGGGGGTTCCCTGTTATGGATCCTGATAAGATGTTTAAAAAGGATGGTTCTTTAGGTGAAGGCGGTATTTTAATGAAAAACCTTTACAAAAAAATGTTCAAAGAAAATCCCGGAGGTGTAAGAATTGACCATATTGTAGGGTTGATTGATCCTTGGGTATACAAAGCCGGCAAAAAACCAATGCCTGAACAAGGTGCAGGAAGATTGTATTCATCTCCTGAGCACCCTGAACTTTCAAAATATGCTATTGCAAAAAATGAAGATTTGGATTGGACATTAGAATCTGATAAAGAAAAAAGAGTCAAAACTTTATCAGATGAACAAATTAAATTGTACGGCAGGTTAATTGAAAAAGTTGTTATTGCAGCTGCAAAAGAATGCGGACTTGATAAGAATGCAATTGTATGTGAAGATTTAGGCACACTTACAAATCCTGTAGATGCGGTTATGAAAAAATATGAATTGCAGGGTATGAGACTCACACAATTTGTTGTGCCTGAAAAACCGGAACATCCTTATAGATGCAAAAATATAACTGAACACGTTTGGAATATGGTTGGAACGCACGATAATAATCCTATTGCGATGTGGGCTGAATCTATGATTAATACCCATGAGGGTTATCTCCATGCCAAAAATCTTGTTGAAGACTTATTTGCAGATGCTGAAAATAAAGATGATATTATAGTTAGATTAACTCAGGATAAAGATTATTTAACATTTGTTAAACTGGTTGAATTATTTGCATCTAAAGCAAGAAATGTTCAAATGTTCTTTACCGATTACTTTCAAATAAAAGAAACTTATAATACTCCGGGAACTTCCGGCGACCAAAATTGGTCGTTGAGACTTCCAAATAATTTTGAAGACATTACACCGATAGATTTGCATGCAATATTAAAAGCAGCTATAATCGCAAGAGGAAAAGATTTTGCTTCAAAACATGCAACTTTAATCGAAAAACTCGGGAGGTAAAAGAGAAGCTTTTTCTAAGGGTATAAAATGGCAAATATGCTAATAAACATGTAAATATTTGTAACAATTTACGTAACTTTGGCAATATTTAAAAGAAAAAATACTTTATATATATGTAGTGCGTAAAGGTATTTTTGTATGTCAGCCTGTATTGAAAAATTAGCATTATTTGCTCCAGTTGTAGCATCCAGCAGCATCTTCGCTGCCAGAAGAGTTGGCAGAGGAATTGATGCAATGGATGATCATCATCCTCTATATGGGGCTGCCAATATGGTAATAGCAGGAGGGCAAACACTTAAGGGGATTAGAGCAGCACAGGGCTTGACAGAAACAGCACATATAACTTCCGCTTCAGATTCAATTAACGCTATGAGCAACGCTTTTAAAGGGTTATCCGAATCAAGCAAATTCTTTAAGTTCTTTTCAAAACTCTTAAATTTCGCTTCGAACAATGTGAATCCGTTAATTTGCGGTGCAAGTGCAATTAAGGTAATTGGTTCAGACGACAAGGCAGATACTGCTTCAAGAGAAATTTTAGGTTTAGCGACTATGTTTGGATTTGAGAATGCCGCAAAACGTATACTTGGAATGCCGTATAAAGGAATACATCTTGACGGCACATCTGAAATGGTTGCAAGAGAAGCATTGTATCATAAGAGTCCATTCATAGAAAAACAAGTAAAGGCGCTGGAAGATTACTGCAGGACGAAGAAACTATTCAACAAGATATCTCTCACTTCAGTTCCCGGCGTATTAAAGGGTATATTCTTTGTATGCGCATCGATTGCAGGGTACAAAATTGGTGGAAAAATTGCATCTATATTGCTTGGAAAAGAAGAAAATTCAACAAAAAATACTAACAAGAAGAAAATTATCATGAACGATAACTTACAGCGAATTTCAAATATATCAGAAGCAGCATAAATGCTTATTTCAAACGATTTGTCTGAATTTTCCCTTTTTCTTTGTATAACTGTTCAAATATAGACTGAGAAGCTCTATAATTATTAATTGTAGTTTCAAGAGAAGCGTTGATTGCCCAGTATATGCATGGAATAGCCAGTACAATTGTTAATATTGCAATAATTGCGTGTGTGATAATCGTTTGCGCCTTCCCTAGCCGTCTTTTTGTAAGAGCAATTGCATCTTGTTCTTTTAAAATTCTGTTAATTAAATTTTTTCTTTCTTTAACCGTAAGACTATCTATAAATTCCTGATTCTCAGGATCGATGTAGATGACGTATTTTGCATACTTAACATTATTATCAAGATAATCCAAATTGTTATTATACGCAGCTAATTCTTTTGTTAAAGGTTTTTCAGTAATATCTCCGATTGAAACTACTTCTTTATTCTCATCCGCTTCAGTTTCCGGTGGTATTTCTTGAACAGGCACATCCTGCTGCTCAACTGAAGGGGCAACAGATTCAGGACCTGCAACTTCCGCCTCTGCTTCTTTTTCTACCGGTTTTTCTGCCTCAGGTGCAGTTACTGCTGTTTTAACTTCGGGTTCGTCTTTTTTATTTAACTTTGCTTTATATTTCTTTAAGAAGGGGTCATCTGTATCATTATCAGCATCAGACTCCTTATTTTGTACTTCTTCAAACAAATCCCCATCATTATTTGATTTTACGCCGGCGGTTATTTGATTTTGCAGTTGCTCTATAAATTCATCCGTAATATCTTCATTCAAAGATGCCAGTTCATTTATGTCCAACGGGTCATCATCACTTAAGACTTTATCATTTAAATCTTCATTACTCTCTGCCATTCGGAATAATTCCCTTTATAAGAACTTTTATGATATTATTATATATGATATTTTTATTAATAGCAATCGTAAGAGAGATTTAGATGAGTATTCAAAACAAAGCATTAATGGAAATTGCAGAAAAATTCAAAAACCCGAGAATTCTTGTAATTGGAGACTTGGCACTTGATGAGATGGTTTACGGTGATACTGAAAGAATATCACGTGAAGCTCCGGTACTAATATTACAGCATACTCACACAAAATACATTTTGGGAGGAGCTTCTAATGCTGCTCATAACGTTGCGGCTCTGAATGATTCAAAGGTGAGCGTTATAGGTGTTGTAGGAGATGACTATCAGTCAAATGATTTAAGAAATGCTTTTAATTCTACCGGTATTGATTGTAGTAATATTGTTATTGATACAAATAGAAAAACTACAACAAAAACAAGAATATCAGGTTCTTGTTCACAATCCGTAACACAACAGATTGTAAGAATCGATAGGCAGACAAATGCACCCATCAGTTCCGAAACAGAAGACAGGGTAATTGAAAACATTAAACGTGTTATTTCAAATTACGATGCTGTAATACTCTCTGATTATCATATCGGTACAATTACTGACAGAATAATTGAAACAACAACAAGATTGGCAAATGAAAATTCAGTAAAAGTGATAGTTGACGCTCAAAGAGATTTAGGGCGGTATAAGGGGATTTATTCTATGACTCCCAATCTCCCTGATACTCAAAAGCATGTTGGTTTTTATATTAATAACAGAGCAGATTTTATCAGAGCAGGTAATATGTTGATTGAACAAACAGGTGCAGAAAATATACTTATTACATGTGGCGATTGCGGTATGGTCTTAATCGAAAAGGGCGATAAATATACTCATATTCCTGTGTTTAATAAGTCAAAAGTTTTTGATGTCACCGGTGCCGGTGATACTGTAACTGCAACATATGCATTAGGACTGGCAAGCGGAGCCAAACCTATAGAGGCAGCTATTATTGGCAACATTGCTGCAGGTATCGTAATCAGGCAATTTGGTTGTGCTACAACAACGATTGATGAAATTAAAAGAGAAATTCCAAACGAAATTAGTCTTGATTTTTAAGGAGGAATAATGAAAAAATTCGGATTGGTTGATTTTATAATATTAGCTGGCGTTATTGCAGCACTTTTGGTAGGTCTTTATACGGTTAAACATTTCAGACAGACTGCAGATAAGCAAATCGAAGCTACTTCTCAAATAGTATTTCAGGTATTTTTAAGAGGGGTTACGGTTACAGGTGAAGAATTTCCTATAAAAGTTAATGATAAGACATTTTTAACCATAAGGAATGTTCCTTATACGGAATTGACAGTTTCAAATGTTACTTATCAACCGAGGAAAACTCTTTCTCCGTCAGCGAAATCCCTGATTGTTGATGATCCTTCGCAGCCGGCATTATTTGATGCAGCAGTGACAATTAAAGATACAGCAAAGATAACTAAAGACGGAGCCGTAGTTGGCGGGAATAAAGTTAAAATGGGGCTTCCTGTTACGTTAGAAGGTGAAAAATATAGATTCAACGGAACGATATCTGATGTGAGAGTTACAACAGAAGCAGGGATTAAAGATGACGGTGAGAATAATGAAGTCGGTTAATGATTAGGTAAGCAATTGTGCTCTTAAATTACTTATTGAATAAAATTCAGTATATTTTTAAACCTGTCTACGACAAGAGTTTTGTATTGCAAAAAATTGATTGGCTCATAGGATTAAATATTTATCTTATAATTTTTTCTTCAACTTTTGCTCAATCTGACAGCATAGGATATTTTGCAATTTTTGCTATCATTTTGGCTGTTATTAAATTGCTAACAAAACCTGAAGAACATTTATCTTTTTCAACCGGTGACAAATTTTTACTTATATATTTTATTTTTGTACTTATAAGTCTTGCAGGGTCATCTTTATTCTTATTAAGCCTTAAAGGATTCTTTAAAACATTAACTTATCTGGGATTTTATATGACATTTGTTCATTATTTAAAAGACAATCGTCATATGCTTAAATACATATTACTATGTTTGGGAATTTCTGCAGCAGGAGAATCATTGATAGCTCTGCAGCAAAATTTTCTGTCTGTTTCAGAAATTTCGGGCTGGCAAGATATGTCAAGATTGAATCCCGAAGAAGTTATGACCAGGGTTTACGGAACAATAAAACCTTATAATCCGAATCTTTTCGGCGGGTATTTGGTTTCAATTCTTCCTGCGACTTTGGTCGCTGTATTTTTACCGCTTAGGAATCATCATTACAAAACTGCATTGTGCGGATTAATTTGCTTTGCACTGACTGTTTTAGCTATAATTCTTACGGGATGTAGAGGAGCATATATAGCTTTGTTCTTTGAATTAATTTTAGTTGGCATTTTTACGTACAGAATGCTAAAACCATTTTATAAAAAGATTTTCGGACTTTTTACTGCAATAGTTTCTGCTGTTGTATTTTTCTTTGTTGTTATATTACCTCCATTAAGAGCAAGGGTGTTTTCAATATTCGCATTCAGAGGAGACAGCTCTAATTCTTTCAGATTCAATGTTTATCATTCTTGTATCCAAATGTTTAAGGACAATTGGTTATTGGGGATAGGATGCGGAAATCAAAACTTCAGAGAAATTTACGGACTCTATATGAAAACCGGATTTGATGCCTTGAGTGCGTATAATATTTACCTTGAAACGGCAGTAGAAAGTGGCATTTTTTCATTACTTGCCTTCTTAGGCTTCCTTTATTGCAATATTTCTAAAGCTGTCAAGTACATACTAAAAAGATGCGATATAAAATCTATTTATCTGATTATAGCAGTTGTTTCTCTCGCAGGTATGCTGATTCACGGATTCGTAGATACTGTATTTTTCAGACCGCAGATTCAGTTTGTATTTTGGATGATGGTTGGTATAATAAAAACGCTTTTATATAAATAACAATAATAAATTTTTTCTGCTACTTATACGCAAATTTTAAATTCACGAGTTTTTATATAAGTATGAAAATTTTACCGATTATCTCAAACAACATAATTAATCAAAATAATAAACCGGGCAGAAGAGTTCCTTCCAATCTGTCATTTGCTCATCATCCGGATTTTGACAGGCTTATTAAAGACTTTCCTCTTTGTGCTTCTGCTTATTTTAGGCGTGGTAGTGTAGTCCCTGGAGCATCTCCGGATTTTATGGATATCGTTAATGTGTTAAGAAGAGTTTTTGGTACTGACGGTTTAAAAAAACTTCTTATAATAGGTATTGCAAACTCGCAAGAACCCAATTCTTACTTGACAACAATAAAACAAATAAAAAAAGATAAACCCGTTGATACATTTTTGGATTTACATATTTTGGATTTGCAATCAAAGCCGGATGAAAAAAAATTATTTAATGATTCTTACATATATGAGGACAATTTCCCTGATTATGCAAGAGATTCTTTTGTTTACGACCCTATGAATTCCGAGTGGACATTTAATCGGTATCGCGTAGCGGACGATTTGTTTAGATTTTTAAAGTATACATATAATAACAACAAAAAATCAAAGTGGGAAACAAGGGTGCAAGATGGGATTATAGAATATCCGGAAAACTATTTTGATATAATTTCTGTTAACAATGTACTTTTTTATCTTGATACGAAAGAAATTGACCCAACTGTTGAAAATATGTACAGGGCCTTAAAACTCCGAGGATATTTTATAGCTGAAGATGACATATATATTCAAAACAATAAACTATATGACAAATTTGTACGTGTCGCAAACGGAATATTTAAAAAAATAAAATAATATAATCTCCAGAAATTATAGTATAATATTAATGAAAAACAGTTTGAAATTTTGAGGGATATGAAGGCAAGTGCTTAATAAAATACAGTCATTGCGTGATGATTTGAATAAGTATGCATACAATTATTATGTGCTGGATAATCCGCTAATAAGCGATTATGAGTACGATAGTTTATATAAAGAACTTGAAGCTCTTGAAAAGGAGCATCCGGAATTGGTAACACCAGACAGTCCCACGCAGAGAGTTGGCGGAATAAGCACCGGTTTTAAGGAACACAAACACAAATACAGATTATACAGTCTTGATAATACTTATAATGCGGAAGAACTCAGGAAATGGTATGAAAGGGTATGCAAAGAATGTCCCGGAAAAGTCGAACTGGTTTGTGAACTTAAAATTGACGGGCTTGCTATAGCTTTAACATACCATAATGGTTTATTCGTCCAGGGGGTAACGAGAGGGGACGGAATTGTCGGAGAAGATATTACGCCAAACCTAAAAACAATTAAGGCTATTCCTCTTAAATTATTTACCCCGGCTGATGTTGAGGTAAGAGGTGAAATCTATATGCCGAAAACTTCCTTTGAAAAACTCAATGAAGAAAGTCTGCAAAAAGGAGAAAAAGTTTTTGCAAATCCGAGAAACGCTGCTGCCGGTTCTTTAAGGCAATTAGACAGCTCAATTACGGCAAAGCGTGATTTGTCAATGTTTACCTATACAGCTATAATAGAGGGGGTAAATGGGAAAACAGAACTTCCAAGGACGCATTGGGATTCTATTCAATTCATTAAAAATCTCGGGTTCAAAACCAATCCGCATATAAGGCTTGTTGATGATATCGAAGGAGCAATACAATTCTGCAAAGACTGGGAAACAAAGCGGTTTGAACTTGATTATGCAACAGATGGCGTTGTAATTAAAGTTAACAGGCTGGATTATCAAAACGAACTCGGATTTACTTCACGTGCACCAAAATGGGCAACTGCTTTTAAATTCCCGCCGGAGGAAATATCTACAAAGCTTTTGGATATTGAACTCGGTGTAGGTAAAACAGGTGCCGTTACCCCTGTAGCTGTGCTCGAACCGGTAAACCTTGCCGGTAGTGTTGTGTCAAGAGCAAGCTTGCACAATTTTGACGAAATAAAGAGGCTTGATGTCAGAATCGGGGACAGAGTTTTAATCAAAAAAGCCGCAGAAATTATACCGAAAGTAATCAAGGTTTCTGATACAGAAGAACACATTAATTTACCCATTTACAACGCTCCGACGGAATGTCCTGAATGCCATTCTAAACTTATAACAAGAGAAGGGGAAGTTAACTTATATTGTGAAAATCCTGAATGTCCCTCGGTTTTGAAGGCAAAATTGGAATACTGGGTTTCAAAAGAAGCCATGGATATAGATTTTATAGGGCCACAGGTTATTTCCCAATTATTTGATTTAGGTCTTGTAAAATATCCGGTTGACTTCTATAAATTGACTTATGACGACTTTTTAAAACTTGATTTAGTAAAAGATAAATCGGCTACAAATATGTATACTTCAATACAAGAAAGTAAAGAAAAGCCTTTAAATAAATTCGTAACGGCACTTTCAATCAAGATGGTCGGTAAAGAAACGGCAGATATTCTGGTTAATGAGATACCTTCGATAGAAGAAATTAAGAATGCATCAATTGAGCAACTTTCCGCAATTGACGGAATCGGGGATAAAATCGCCAAAGGGATATATGAATTTTTCCATGATGAAAAAAATCTCAAAATGCTTGCAGAATTTGAAGAAATTGGTTTTAAATTTGAAAATACTATTCAGAACAGAACCTCAGAGCTTGAGGGAAAAACTTTTGTTTTGACCGGAACGTTAAACAGCATGACAAGAGACGAAGCAGGTGATAAAATAAAAATGAGAGGTGGAAAAACTTCTTCCTCTGTTTCTAAAAAAACCTCTTATGTTGTAGCTGGAGCAAGTCCCGGATCAAAACTGGACAAAGCTGAACAATTAGGTGTTATAATATTAAATGAGGATGAGTTTTTAAAACTTATAGGTGAAAATTAATGAAACATAATATGAATGTAATTGAGATTAGAGGAATTAGAGGTTTAATTATAACAGGCTGCGCTGTTTGTTGTCTTGCAGTTGGTTTTATAGGGTTTCCCGGATGGATATTTATGCATCTTTGGAATTATTTAGCATCATTTGCTATTGATATTCCGTCTATTGGAATCGTACAAGGAATTCTTCTCTGGGGGATTGTTATTGCCTCATATTTTGCTTTTAAAAAAGATAAATTCATAGTCTGTGTAAAATCTCCAAAAGGTTTGAGTGAGGATGAACTCAAATCTGTTTTTGCTAATCTTAAAGAATCAACAAAACAGGACATAGTTCTGCAGTCAATGCTAAAGGCAAGGGAAGCTGAATTAAAACTCGAATCTGAAAATAAAAATACAGAATCCAAAACAGAAGAAGAAAAACTGTAAGAGCAAATCTGTTTTAACATTTGCTTCAAAGTTTTTATTACCAAAACTATTTGTGCCATAAAGTTATATTATTTATGTACACATAACAGTTTCAAGTTCTTTTAATGCTCTGTCTAAGTCATCATTCACAACCTTGAAATCGAACGCTTTTGAGCGTTCGATTTCAATTTTAACTGAATTTAATCGTTTTTGAATAGCTTCTTCTGTTTCAGTATGTCGTCCTCTTAAACGAGCTTCAAGTTCTTCAAAAGACGGGGGTAAAATAAATATCAAACAAGCTTCGGGCATGATTTTTTTTACGTTTAAAGCTCCTGTGGTGTCCAGTTCAAGGATTAAGTTATTTCCTTCTGCAAGCTTTCTTTCTACATAAGCCTTTTGAGTTCCGTACATGTTTCCAGAAAACTCTGCCCATTCAAGAAATTCATCTTTTTTGATTAAAGTTTCAAATTCTTCTTGAGAAAGGAAAAAATAATTTTCACCATGAACTTCGCCCTCGCGAGGCTTTCTGGTTGTACAGGATACCGATAATTTAAATTCGGGATGCTTATTTAAAAATAACTTTAACAATGTTCCTTTTCCTACGCCGGATGAACCCGATATTACAAATAATTTTCCCATTAAGCCTCAATTTCCTTTATACTCATGTGGACACTGGTTTCATAGTTTTCAGTTTTATGTATATCTGATTTTTTTTCTTTTTTTTGTGTTTTTTGTACATTCCCAGAAACTTGATTTTTCTTAATATCAATAAGTACGTTTTTTGCGAATTCTGTTAAATCTAATTTATCAGTAACAGCATCAACATAACACACTTTGTCCATTATCTGAGTCACTCTTAATGCCTTATCAAAATCGTCATCTGTTGTTACTTTTGTTGACCAAATATCACCTTTGAAGGAACGTGCGAATTTTGCGTAGTCCATAGCCATAATATTATTAAAGTCACTGTTCTCATCACCTGAAAGTTTGCGTTCAATAGTATATCCATTATTATTTAACACTATTATTATCGGTTTAAGCCCGTAACGGCACATATTCCCTACTTCCATCGCTGATACCTGATGAGCACCATCCCCTGTTAAAATAATAATTCTGGCTTTAGGGTTTGCTATTCCTGCTCCAAATGCTGCGGGTAATACCCAGCCTATTGAACACCACAAGAGCTGTGTCTGAACATCACAATTTTCAGGGAACTTCATTGGTGCAATTCCTTGGGTAATCGTTCCGACTTCAGCATAAATAATATCCTCACCTTTAAAATATTCCTGTAATCTGGAATAAAAATAATTCGAAGATAAATCATTTTTGGAAGAAATTGAAGGTTTATATCCTAAGTCGGATTTCTCAAATTTGTATCCTTTTGTGTTAATTTTATGTGTGATTTTTCTTAAAATATCAGACATTTTAACATTTTCGTATTTTTCTCCATCAACATAGGTATAAGTTCCGTATATTGCTATATGGGAATTAATATCAAACGGAATACTTTTGCCATATGAATTTGTATCTCCGTATATAGTGCCGACAGAAATTAAGCAGTCTGTTTTATTAATTGCATCTTTAACCTGAAGATTTCCATACTCTGAAAGGTAAGTTCCGAGATAGTTTTTATAATCCATATTAACTATATTCATTCCCATTAAAAAATTCGTTACCGGAATGCCGGATTTTTCCACAAAATCAATAAATTCATATTTTGCATCGAATTTTTTTATTAATGTATCAGCTAATATAACAGGACGTTGTGCACAATCAATTCGTTTAACAATGGCATTGACAACTTTTTCCAGTGTGTTAGGATTACTCACCCAGTCATAATCAGTTTCTTTATCAGAAATTTTCATCAGGGCAATGTCTTCCGGAACTGCTATATAAATGGGCTTGCGCTCCTTAACGAAGATTTTTAATAACCTATCAATTTCAATTTTGGCATTGTCTTTGTTTAAAAATGCTGCTGCTGCAGTTACGGATTCAAAAGCTTTAATGAATCTTTGGGACTCGGATTCTTGAAAACTATGATGGAATGGAATATTTTGCGCTAATGTTTTTGTAGAAGGTGTGCCCACTATATTAATTACAGGAACATTTTCTGCGTAGCTTCCTGCTATAGCATTTATTACACTTAATTCACCGACACCATAAGTTGTAACAACAGCTCCAAACCCTTTTTGTCTTGCGTAGCCGTCTGCCGCATAACCTGCGTTAAGCTCATTCGTGCATCCAATCCATCTTGTATCGGGATTATTTTCTATTTCATAGAGTACATTAAAATTATAATCTCCCGGTACTCCAAAAAAATCACTGACCCCAATTCGTTCCAGATTACTTATTAAATATTCGATAACATTCATCAGCTTAATTCCTTAAATATTAAATACTATGATACCAAAAATTAACACAAAATATCAAGTAAATTAGCCTGTTGTCATAAATAAATTTAATTTAGAGAGAGGTGTTCTTTTACGAACCCCTCTCTCCAAGTTCTTTATCAAGAAGATAAAGAGATGCTTTATCTTCTCCAAAAAGTTCTAACCTTTTTATTATGTTTTTAACGGTTTCTTCTTCCTCAATTTGTTCTTCGATAAACCAGTCCACGAAATTTAAAGTCGTTCTGTCACATTCTTCCTCGGCGTTTTTGGCTACGCTCATAATTGACTGTGTTATGCACTTTTCATGGTCATAAACCATATTAAATATTGATAAAATACCATTAAATTCAAATTCAGGCATTCTAATTTGTTTAAGAGTTACAAAACTGTTGCAATCAATTAAATAATCAAATATTTTTAGTCCGTGTTCGACTTCTTCCCTTGCCTGATGCTTTAACCAGGAAGCAAAACCATTTAGTCCCAATTCTTTTAAATGTGCTGACATTGAAAGATATAGGTAGCCAGAATAAAATTCTTTATTAATTTGTTCGTTTAAAATTTCGTTAATTTTTTCGCTAATCATAATTATTTCCTTCTATCATTGTTTAGTAATACTTATTTGCTTCTCCACAAACCATGGACATTGCATAATTCTAGGGCAAAAGGCTTTTCGCAAAATCCTGTGATATTATAAACTGGTGTTTCTTCAGGCTTAAAGAACTTGATTCTGATCTCATTTTTCTCTTGATTCATTACTTCAATAAATTGAATGTAGTGCTCTTTTGTCATAGGGTGTTTATTAAGACTTACGTAGGTCGCTTCCGTGCAAACTCCTGTTTCACACCCTTCATGTACGGTGTCTATTACAGGGACATGTTTTTCTCCTATTTCGTTTTCTTCATATTGAGTACTTAATAATTCCATTTCTTCTCCGCAGCAAATCAATTCTCCTGCTCCTGCCTCAAAAACCTGTACTACATTTCCGCATATATTGCATTTGTAAATTCCAAATTTAACACTCATATTAACTCCTTTCTTTCGTTCATTTTAGAGAAAACTACTAAAACTTCATTGTCGGAAAGGGTAATTTATGGTATTATCTTGGTATGGAGAACATTTTCAGTAAAACTTCCAAACAGGAAGAAACACCTCTTTTAAGTCAATATGATGATTTAAAAGAAAATTATTACAAAATATTTATTGAAGCTGCAGAGAGCATTCGAAAGGAAATAGACGAATTTCATCCTGAAAATCCTTGTACCGGATGCACAAAAAAATGTAATGTTGAAAAGAAAGATATATTTTCAGATTATCCTGTCGGTTGTGCATATAAAGAATGGCAGGCAAAATCTCTTTCGTTTCTTAATGGAGAATATAAGCAAAAATTGCAAAATCATTATAAATTGATTATGGACAAGAAAAACGAATATTCTTGCAATAAGTGTGGAGATTGCTGTCGTCTTGCCGTAAGCGAACATTCATATGAACAGTTGAAACAAAAAGCTTTTAGAGGAGATAAATATTCAAAAGACTTTATTTCTGTTTTTGTCCCGTATGAGTCTGAGGAGGAAGCAAAAAAGGCTAATCCTGAATACTTTGCACAATTAGCTGATTTAGTTGAAAGCAAAACTTACTATTATTATTGCCAAAAACTCAAAGGGAATGAGTGTTCAGATTATGAAAATCGTCCGGATATTTGTAAAGATTTTCCCCATAATCCTTTAAAATTACTACCTTCAAAATGCAGCTATAATGCTTGGAAGAATGAAATCCTACATTCTGCAATGCTTTTGAATGCCAAAGTTGATATTATAGAATTTTATAAACAAAAGTTGGGGTAAAAGTATGAGCATTGTCTTGTCAGGAATGAAGCTTGGTGAACTTGAAAAACTAACTGAAGAAATGAAGGCTTCAAGATTTCGAGCAAAACAAATTCATAATTGGATTTACTTCAAATCGGTTTCTTCTATTGATGAGATGACGGATTTATCAAAAGATTTTAGAACTGAACTTAAGGGGAAAGCAGTTGTTACTGATACAAAAATAAAAGCAAAGCAGGTAAGTTCTGACGGAACGATAAAATATTTAGTTGAATATCCTGATGGTGAGTGTGTTGAAACAGTTTTAATGAGATTTGATAATCGTGCGAATTTAACCGCATGTGTCAGTTCTCAGGTTGGGTGTGCAGTAAATTGTTCGTTTTGTGCGACAGGGAAAAGAGGCTTTATCAGGAATCTTACTTATCAAGAAATTATAGAACAAGTTCTAACTATACAAAGAGATACAGGATTAAAAGTTACAAATATCGTTTTTATGGGACAGGGAGAACCTCTTTTAAATTTGGACAATGTGCTGAAAGCTTTGGAAATTTTTAACGAAGATTTTCAAATTGGCGCTCGCAGAATAACGATTTCTACAAGCGGAATAATACCTCAAATAAACAAACTTGCTGAATCAGAACTTCAATCAACCCTTGCAATTTCTCTGCACGCTCCGAACCATGGTCTGAGAGCATCTTTGATGCCAATTGAGAACAAATATAATATAAGTGAGCTTCAAGATGCTTTGGTTCAATACATAGAAAAAACAGGACGGCGAATAACCATTGAATATATTTTAATACATGAACTGAATGATACTTTAGAATGTGCAAAAGAGCTTGCTCAGTATCTTAAAAACATAAAATGTAATATAAACCTTATTCCGTACAATGCTGTAAATGATACAAAATATAAAAAATCATCCAATGACGATATAATGAAATTTAAATATATATTGGAACATTCAGGGAAAAAGGTTACGGTAAGACTCGAACGAGGAGCAGATATTGATGCTGCTTGCGGTCAGTTGAAGGGAAAGGTTGTATAAAATTGAATAATATTTTTCAAAAAAATATACTGGCATTGGCACAAAAAAATGAGAATTTGGCAGATAAATTATCAAAATATATTCCAAAATCCTTGCCGAAACTTGTTAATATAAATAATTCATATAATCTTGAATATAAAGGAATCTTACTCCATAATGAACAAAACCCTTTAGGAGAAGCGAATGAAATATTCTCAATGGCAACGAATGAACCGGTGTCTATTCATGTTGTATACGGACTGGGATTGGGATACTTGTTTCAAGTGGTTTCATTAAATTCGCTAGGTACGGTTATTTTATATGAACCGGATTTAAATGTTTTATGGTCGGCATTTACGCTGGTTGATTTTTCAAATGATATTCTAAAGAAAAATGTTTATATTACGGATAATATGACTGAACTTTCATCTGAAATATATAAGAAATCGAATACTTTAAATACTCCCCAACTATTATCACTATCTTCTGCTACAGAATTTGATAAAGAGGCCTTTGATAGTCTTGTTCGTCAACTTCAGGAAATTGTGGGCTCATATTCTTTAGACTTAAAATTTACAAAAGAGAAATTCTACCCGTCTTTAAAAATGCTGATTGAAAATATCCCAACTTTATTTAACGAACTGCCGTTGGCACGATTTAAAGATTCACTAAAAGGAAAAACTGCTGTTGTTGTATCTGCAGGACCTACTTTAGACAGAAATATTGAAACATTGAAAAAATGTCGTGATAAATATGTATTATTTTCGGTAGGAACCGCAGTTAAAACACTTATACACAATGGTTTAACCCCGGATTTTTTGTGTATAGTTGAAACTTATAATTCTTCAAAACAAATAGAAGGATTAGATTTGAAAGATGTTTACTTCATTACTGAGCCATATTCAAGTCCGTCTTTAAGAAATTTTCAGTACAGAAAAACCTTTTCTCATATCTCTGCAAATTCTCCCATAAATCAATTGTGGGCTGATATATGCGGAGAAAACATTGAAGAATATTGGACAAAAGGAACTGTTTCTTATACAGCGCTTAATTGTGCGAGAATTTTAGGATGCTCAAAAATAATTCTTGTCGGTCAAGATTTAGCATACATTGGCGGACAATGCTACAGTAAAGATTCCGCATACAAAGATTTAATATGTGAATATAATGATAAACAACAAAGATGGGAAATTTCAGCCAAAGATTTTGAAAGTTTTGCAGCTTCGATTTCACCATCAGATAATATTGAAATAAGACATAATACGGCAAAGAGAAGACTGGAACGCCTTAATAATTCACTCTATTATGTGAAAGGTATTAATGGTGATATGATTCCAACGGAATCTGTATATGCTGCATTTGTCAAGCCGTTGAGTGAATTTGCTCTGCATTTTAATGATAGGAGTTACATTAATACGTCTTTAGTCGGTGCACAAATTGACGGATTTGAGAATTTGCCGCTCGAAGATGCTCTTAAAAACTCTGAAAATACCGGAGAAATCATTCTGAATACTGATTTTTTATATGAAAAAGACTTAATTTATAAAAATATCGAGCTTCAAACTGAAAAATTAAAAGAAGCTTCAAAATTAACTGATGAAGGAATAAGTTGTTACAAAAACTTAAATAATAATTTAAAAAGAAAGAAATCTGTTGATGAAGACATTTTAAAAACATTGAAAAAACTTTCTTTAATTTATTTAAACTTATCAGGTAATTTTGCGGACAAATGCAGAATATATGATGTAATTACAGCTGCCGGAAAAATTGATCTTGATTATGAGATGAAGATGATGAGAAATTTCGATTATGCCAGTGTATTAAGAATATCAAATAAATTATATGAGTATTTAGTAAATTCAGAGAATGGTATAAACGAAATTTCCGAAATGCTTAAAGGAGTGCTAAGTGAAAGTTTTGCTGCAAAGGGTTAAACATGCTTCCGTTACTATTGATAATAAATTGTATTCTGCAATACAAAACGGAATTCTGGCTTTCGTGGGAATAGAAAAAGGTGATACGATTGACGAGATACAAAAAGCAGCTAAAAAAGCTGTTAATTTAAGAATATTTGCTGATGAAAATGAAAAAATGAACTTTTCGGTAATTGATACTAAAGGTGAGATGCTTATTGTATCTCAGTTTACGCTTTGCGGTGATTGTAAGAAGGGCACTCGCCCAAGTTTTGATAATTCGGCCCTACCTTCAATTGCTGAGGAACTTTATGAAAAATTTGTATCAGAAATAAAAGCTTATGGTATTAAAACTGCCACAGGTAAGTTTGGTGCAATGATGGAAGTAGACTTGTTAAACGATGGCCCGGTCACCTTTATGATTGAGATTAGCCATATCTAATCGTTTTTCTATAAGTAACTTTATATCGTTAAATATACCTTTCCATTCACCGGGAATAGTTTGCCTAAATAGACGTACACTGCTGTACCAATCACAGTGGCTTAAGTCAGTATGCCATCTCCAATTCACTTCATATGGTAAAATTACCCAGCAAGGAATTCCTAATGCGCCGGCGAGATGTGCCAAAGAAGTATCATTACAGATTACTAAATCGAGATTCATAAGTGCGGCAGCCGTTTGACCAAAGTCAAGCAAATTGGTTCCTATATCAGTAATCTTATATTTTTTGGTAAGTTTTTTCAAATCTTCAGACCCTTCGAAAGTTTGGAAAGAGTAAAAATGAGTTCCTTCTGTTTCAATTAATGTTGCAAATTCTTCTGCCGGAATAACTCTATCTTTGTCAAAATATGTATTCCCTTGCCATTTAATTCCAATTTTAATTTTATCAGTATTAAAATATTTAGATTTGTATTCTTCTACCAATTCTGGTTTCGCAAATAAATACCCTTCAGGAGATTCAAATACATTCTGTCCTTTTAAACCCAATAAATATGGCAAGCTCATAATTGGAGCATGCACATCAAATTCCAAATCTTTTTCTGGAATATACCCATCTATTAATTCATCAATTCCCAATCCACTTTGTTCAAATAGCGGGATAAGTGGCCTTTGAGGTTGGAAAAGAATTTTTTTACATTTATTTTTTAGCAGTGGTAAATACCTTGAAAACATTATTACATCACCATAGCCTGCTTCATAATATACAAAAATCGTCTTGTCTTTTATATTTTCGCCTTTCCATAAATGTTCGGGAGCTGCGAGATTCGGATATGATTTTGTTTGGGTCAATATTGCCAAATCACGGCATTGTCTGTTTTCAAACAGAGGCAATCCTTTATCATAATTTTTCGCCTTCATTAACGAAGTTGCATAAAAATAATCAGTATCTTTATCTTTTGGTTTAAGTTTGTGACATATTTTCATCGCAGAAACCGCATTTTTTGCTTGACCTTCTATTTCATATACGTGAGCTAAATTAAACCAGCCTTGGTAAGAAGAAGGATTAATTTTTAATGCCTTTTCATAAAATTCAATTGATTTCTTGTATTGCTTCAAATTTTTGTATGCAAGGGCAATGTTAAAAATAAGCGAAAAATTTTTGGGATATTTTTCCAACACACTTTGTGCATAATAAATTATTTTTTCATAAGCTTCACTTCTAATATATATCTGAAATAAGGTTTCGTAAAAATATTCACATGGTTTGAGGAGAACCGCTTTTTCTGCCCACTCGAGTGCCGCTAAAGTATCGTTCTGCTGCAGCTTTAAAACGCCCATTAGGTTATGCAGCTCGGCATTATCGCTGTCCATTTCCAAAGCTTCTCTATACGCTGATTCCGCTTCTGCTAATCTTCCACTTTGGTGGCAGTCAAAACCTCTTGTAATAATATCATTTATTGTCGTCATAACTCTACCCTTTTCTATTTATTATAAAGAGTTATTTTAATTCTGATAATAGTGTATTTAAAGTATATTTTGCTTCAAACTTTTATCTCAAAATCTATCGATAGACTTGCATGCATAAAACTTCATTTGTAGGACAATATCACACTTCATCAGATGAAAATTTAATACTATTAACCAAGAAAAATATAATGAAAAATAAAATATTCTTGCTGGGTAAAAGGATATTGTAAACTATTACTCAATCTTAATAATTTTCCTCACTTATTTCAAAATAACTTTGCGGATGGGCGCAAACGGGACAAATTTCCGGCGCTTTTGTACCGACAACAATATGTCCGCAGTTTCTGCATTCCCAAATTTTCACTTCACTTTTTTCAAAAACCTGTTGATTTTCAATATTTTTAAGTAATGCTCTATATCGTTCTTCATGATGCTTTTCAATTGCTCCGACGCCTCTGAATTTTGCCGCTAATTCAGGAAAACCTTCGGCATCTGCAGTTTTTGCAAACTCATCATACATATCCGTCCATTCGTAATTTTCTCCATCAGCCGCTGTTTTTAAATTTTCTACAGTGTCACCTATGCCATTTAGTTCTTTAAACCATAATTTTGCATGTTCTTTTTCATTTTCGGCAGTTTTTAAAAATAACGCTGAAATTTGCTCATAACCGTCCTTTTTAGCTCTTGAAGCAAAATATGTATATTTATTTCTCGCTTCCGATTCTCCTGCAAATGCTGCCATTAAATTTCTTTCTGTTTGAGTCCCTGCGTACTTATTACTTGATGAATTCATATCAATAACTCCCTTCTATACTTTCTGATTATAACATGAATCAAATCCGGATGTATTATTGTTAAATTGTAGATTCTACTACCAGATAAAATTTAGTGGTAAAATATTAACTATGCATATGAATGATATAAAAAAATGTGTAGCCGGTTTATCAATAACATCCAATGTCGTATTATCATTACTTAAGATAATCACAGGGATTCTGAGCGGCAGTTTGAGTATCATATCAGAGGCCATTCACTCCATAAGTGATTTTATTGCCTCCGTATTAACATTTTTCTCTGTCATTAAATCTTCACAGCCTGCTGATAATGACCACCCATACGGTCACGGTAAATATGAGGATATGGCAGGATTCATTGAAGGAATTTTAATAATATTTGCAGCTCTGTTTATTATTTGGGAGGCTACTAAAAAGATTATCTTCGGATTAAACATGGACACCGAGAGTCATATAGGCATAATTGTAATGTTTATTGCTGTTATCCTAAATATTATTGTAAGTGCTTTATTATTTAAAGTTGCAAAAGAGACAAATTCTATATCACTCTATGCCGACGGAGAACATTTAAGAACTGATGTTTATTCGTCATTGGGGGTTATGATAGGATTAATACTTATAAAAATTACCGGATACAGCATACTCGATCCAATCATAGCAATTCTAGTCGCAGTAGTAATATTCAGGGTCGGATATACAATATCAAAAAAAGCATGTAGCAACCTTCTTGATCATTCTATACCGGACGAAAACATAAATAACATTAAACAAGTTATTAAAGATTGTTCGGCAAACGTAACCCTAAAACGAAACAGCATAAAAACCCGTCAAGTAGGACCAACAAAAGACATAGATTTGATTCTGCAATTCGTTGAAAACACTACAATATGCGAATGCCACAAAATTTGTGATGAAATTGAAAATAAGATTCAATTACTTTACCCGAATTGCTCAATATCAATACATGCTGAACCGCTTTGCTATAAAAAAAACTGTCAAAGCTCATGTGATAAATAATATTAAATCTTTTGACGGTAAATTGAATTAGAACCTTGGCAAGTTATAAACAGCATATTTCCGTTAACATGCAGCCCGTATGGCTTGTTAAGGCGGTCAACAAGTACGGTAACATTACCTTGTGGGCTTACTTTAATAACATTATTGGCATTATAATTTGCTACATATATATTACCTATTCCGTCACTTACCATACTTATCGGACCGGAAATTTGATTACTTTTTATGAACACAGATCGTTTATTATCAGGAGTTATTTTTATTATTGCGTTTTCCGAAAATGATGCAACATAAATATTACCATTTAAATCAGTTGTCACGCCAGTAGGACTCAAAATATTTTCATATATACCCGTTTGCGTTGCAATTATAGATTTAGGATTTATAGGGGGTTCCTGAGCTGAAGTTTTTGATTTTATATCATTTGCCAAATTTTGAGCTTGACTATAATACTCACTTGATGACGGAATTAAGTCAATATATTTTTTTGACATGGTATAGTCTTCAAGTTTATTTGAAAGTTCTGCCAGCTTAAAAATAACTTCATAATCATTCGGATTTCTTACATACAATTGTTTAAAGACAACAAGTGCTTCAGAATAGTTTTTCAGATAATCCAAAACTGTCCCCAAATTATAATAAGCATCCGCATAATCCGGATATGTTTTTATCGCACTTCGGAAAGATTCTACAGCGCGCTCATACATCCCGAGTTTATAAAAATCAATTCCCTGATTATAATCCAATTTTGCATCAACCGGTACCTCAGCGGCAATTGATACCATTCCTGCAGATAAAAACAAAACCAAAGACAGAATAATCTTTTTCATATTAATATCCTCAGATATATATTAACATAAATTCTTGTTTTAAGGTATTATGTAAATATGAAACAAAAAGTTATTGCAATAGCAGGCCCTACAGCCAGCGGGAAAACAAAAATGGCAATAGATTTAGCTAAACAAGCCAACGGTGAAATTATTTCAGCGGACTCACGTCTTGTATATAAAGGGTTTAATGTTGCTGCCGCTAAACCCACACTTGAAGAACGTCAAGGGATTCCCCATCACATGGTTGATATTACCGAACCTGAATATGATTATTCGGTTGGTGATTATTATGAAGGGGCTAAAAAGGCAATAGAGGATATTTTAAGGCGAGGAAAAACTCCGATTGTTGCAGGCGGAACAGGATTATACTTTCGTATTTTACTTGAAAATTACGATTTACCACGCGTGGAAGCAAACCCAGAATTAAGGTCAGTATTGGATAAAAGAGATAAAGAGGATTTGCTGGATGAAATAAAACTCCTTGATAATGCGGGGTATGAACGTTTAAAAGATTCAAATAAACGCAGAATCGTTCGTGCCCTTGAAGTTATGAAGATTTTAAATAAACCGTTTTCCGAAGTCAGTACATTAAAAGAACCTGAGTATGATGTCGAATGGCACTGTCCGAAAATGGAATCCAGAGAATGGCTTTATGAGAGAATTAACAAACGGGTAGATTTAATGGTCGAACTGGGAATTATTGATGAAACAAAATATCTTTTAAAAAAACACGGCAGAATTAAGAATTTTATTGAAACAATAGGCTACAAAGAAATTTTAACTTATCTTGATGGAAATACATCTTTAGAAGAAGCTTTAGACAAACTAAAGCAGCACACCAGAAACTATGCAAAAAGACAGCTTACATGGTTTAGACGAAATCCTGAATTGGAAATTAATATATAAACTAGCCAAAAGGAATGGAATTCGTTGAAGATAAAAAAGCAGGAACCTGAATTCCTGCTTTTTTTTTAAATTTATAACGCAAATATTAACGTTTAGAGAATTGGAATCTCTTACGAGCTCTTTTTCTGCCGTATTTTTTACGTTCTTTAACACGTGCGTCACGAGTTAGCAGACCTTCTGACTTAAGAACATTTTTATATTCTTCATTAGATTTTAATAACGCTCTTGAAATCCCGTGTCTGATAGCTGCAGCCTGAGCAACGATACCGCCGCCTACAGCCTTTACTCTTACGTCATATTTATCTTGATTTTCTGTTAAAACTAGTGGTCTATACACCATCATCTCAACAGCCGGCATGTTGCCTATATAGTCTTGCAGTTTCTTTCCGTTAACGAAAATTCTACCTTTACCCTTTACTAATTTAACAACTGCGATAGCGCATTTTCTGCGGCCTGTAGCCATAATTTCCTTAGTATCTGCCATAATTACTTAGCCTCCTTTTCTAATAAGATTGGCTTTTGAGCAGCATGAGGATGCTCAGCACCACAGTAAACCTTCAACTTTGTAAATTGAGTATCACCTAAAGTATTATGTTGCAACATACCCTTAACGGCTTTTTCAATCAACTTAGTTGCATCTTTTTCACGAACTTCTTTTACAGAAGCTGCTTTTAAACCACCAGGGTAACCTGTATGGTGGTAATAGATTTTATCTGTTTCTTTATTACCTGATACTAACACTTTTTCTGCATTGATTACAATAACAAAGTCACCTGTATCAACGTTCGGAGTGTATTCAGGTTTGTTTTTACCTCTCAAAATGTTTGCAACACGAGTAGCAAGACGGCCTAAAATTTCGCCTTCCGCATCTATTACATACCATTTTCTTTCGACTTCAAGAGGTTTTGCTGAATATGTTTTGTTTAGCATTTTCTATTTCCTTCTTGTTCTGATGTTATTTATAGAAGTTAATAAGTTAATAGGTTAATAAGTGAATAAGATTTTTAGATACTTTTTGTGAGCACAACAAAGTTTTTCTTATTAACTTATTAACTTTGCTCTTATTAACTTAATCAGGGTACTCAACCCTAATTAGTGTCAATCCATAAGGACTGACTGTTTGCCCCGCCTTTCGACGGTCTTTTGCTTCAAGAACTTCTTTCATATGCTCTGCAGGGAGATTATGACCTTCAATTTCAAGAAGCGTACCGACTATCGTTCTTACCATATTATAAAGAAATCTATTTCCTTCAATATGTATAAAAATTTTATCGCCTTGTCTTTCAACTTCAGCTCTGGTTAATTTACAAACTTTGCTTGGGTTTAGCGTTCCGGAACTTTTAAAACTTGAGAAGTCATGTTCACCGAGTAAATAATCGAGCGACTCTTGCATCCTTTCAATATTTACCCCAAATTTCACTCTCGGAATATCACCGTCAAAAGCCTGTTTATATTGTCTATTGATAAATTCATATCTATAATAACGACATTTTGCAGACTTTTGGGCATGAAACTTATCTGGAACTATTCTCAAATTACTGACCGATATATCATTTGGAAGAATCTCATTCATATGATAGATAAAATCTGAAGCAACAATGTTTTTATCAGAATCAAAATGAAGAACTTGCCCAACAGCATTTACACCTTTATCGGTTCGTCCGGAGAAGATTGTCCTAACCTGTCGGTTCTTATTGTTTGCGATATTTCTACCGCCTATTATCAAAGTACTAATCGTTTTCTCTATCTCGCCCTGTATTGTCGGTTCATCTATTGGCCTGCCATTCTCAAATTGAATTTGGCTTCCCGAATAATTTTTACCTATATACTGAACGTCAAGAGCATAACGCATTCAATTATACCAATTGAATTAATGCCATTTCAGAAGCATCACCCCTTCTTGGCGGTAATCTGTAGATTCTCGTATATCCGCCTTGTCGTGAGGAGTATTTTGCACCGAGTATACTAAACAATTTTCTTAATACAGTTTGTTTAGCAAGCTTTTTGCCTTCTTGTGCTTCTTCATACAATTCACCTGTTGCAGTATCAATTAACTTTCCGATTTCTTTGTCAAAAATATATCTTCCGGCTAATCTTCTTGAGTTCAAGTCACCTTTTTTCGCTAATGTAATAAGATTTTCAGCATAAGGTTGGAGAGCTTTTGCTCTTGCCATAGTTGTTTTAATCTCATCATAAGTCAAAAGTTCAGTGGCCAATGAACGCAACAGAGCCTTTCTTTGGTCTGGTGCTTTACCAAGCGTATGTTGTTTTGTTTGGTGTCTCATTGTTTTTTCCTTTTTATTTGTCTTTTACTATTTATTTTCTTTATGTGAACTAGATATTTAACCTTGAGCAAATTTTCTTATAAACTTAACAACTTTGCTCATATTAACTCTAATATTTTAACTATTCAGCTGCTTCAACAACTTCATCATCAACTCCTTCAGGATTTGGAGCTAAGTCTAAACCGAAGTGGTGAAGTCTTTCGATTACTTCGTCAGAAGATTTTTTCCCGAAATTCTTTATATTCAACAAATCATGCTCTGATTTCTGTAACAATTCAGCCATTGAATTAATGCTTGCCCTTTTTAAACAATTGTAAGCACGAACAGATAATTCAAGTTCATCAATTGTTATAGAAGGTTCATCTGCACTCGGAGCAGCAACTGTTTCTTTTACATCTTCTTCTACAGCTGTTTCAATTTCTCTATGAACAACATTTCCGGCAATTGATGCAATCTGGACAAAATGTTCAATCAATAATTCTGCAGCTTGAGAAAGTGCAGTCGTTACATCTATCGTTCCGTTTGACCAAATTTCAAGAGTTAACTTATCAAAATCAATACTGTCGCCAACACGAGTATTTTCAACTTCATAGCTTACCCTTTTGATTGGCATAAATGTCGCATCAATAGGTAACATATCAATTGTAGCACCGGATTTTGAATTTCTTGGGACATCATTTGCAACATACCCTTTACCCTTTTCTACAATAATATCGGCGTGGAAAGAACCACCCTCAGCAATCGTACATATCAACCAATCAGGATTAACGACTTTAACTCCTGACGGTAGTTGAATATCACTGGCCAAAACAGCTCCGGGCTTATCAACATCAATTCTAAGATGTTGAGGTTCATTTGAATCCATCTTAACAGCTAAGCCCTTGAGATTTAGCATTACGTCAATAACATCTTCTAAAACACCTGGAATTGCTGTGTATTCATGAGTTATACCCTCAATTCTGCAAGATGTTACAGCCGTACCTTCAAGGCTTGATAGCAATACACGTCTGAGTGCATTACCAATGGTTGTTCCAAATCCTCTTTCAAGAGGTTCAATTGTGAATTTACCGTATTGTGAACCGTCTGAACCGGCCATCGTATTAACAGTTTTAATTTTTAATTCCATATTTTTCTCTCCTATCAGCCTATTTTGAATAGTACTCTATAACAAGTTGCTCTTTAAAGTCAGGGTCCATTTCTTCTCTTTGCGGAACTCTTTCGTAAGTAATTTTCAGATTATCTTTATCAACAGTTAACCAAGAAGGTGTCAATGATAAATCAATCGCACTCATAACTGTTTTTAAATAGTTATTGCTTCTTGCTTTAATCGTTATAACATCACCTGCGCTGACTGAATATGATGGAATATCTACTTTTTTACCGTTAACCAATACGTGTCCATGGTTAACTATTTGTCTTGATTGTTTTCTTGTTACACCAAAACCTGCTCTGAACAAGATATTATCAAGTCTTGATTCAAGAATTTGAAGAAGGATTGTGCCTGTAACACCTTTCTTTCTCGCAGCTTCATGGTAATATTTTGCAAATTGTTTTTCACTTACCAAATATGTAAGTCTGATTTTTTGTTTTTCATTCAAATGGATTGCATATTCAGAAAGTTTTTTTCTGACTGCACCATGCTGACCTGATGCTGTTTGACGCATTGAACTTGTCAGCTTCCTGTTAGATAAGTCTTTCACCCCGTAGTTACGGAAAAGCTTATTACTTGGTCCTGTGTATCTTGCCATAATTATCTCCTTTTCTTTTGCCGGGCATCTATGGTTTAAATCCTTGGCGAGGATTCAAGCCCCGGCATTTATACTAAAGTGAATAAGTGAATAGGCTAATAAGTGAATAAGATATTTATTTTTGAACAAAATTTCCTTATTAACTTATTAACTTTGTTCTTATTAACCTATACACGTCTTTTCTTCGGAGGTCTGCACCCATTATGAGGAATAGGTGTAACATCCTTGATTAATGTAATTTCAAGTCCTGCTGCTTGTATAGCTCTGATAGCCGTTTCACGTCCTGAGCCCGGACCTTTAATGTAAACTTCAACCTTTTTCATACCTTGATCAATTGATTTTTTTGCAACTAATTCTGCCGCAGATTGTGCCGCAAACGGAGTACCTTTTCTTGCACCTTTGAAACCCGTAGCACCAGCTGTTGCCCAAGCAATAGCATTACCTTGCATATCAGTAGAAGTTACAATTGTATTGTTGAAGGTGGATTGTATATGTACAACTCCTTGCAATACATTCTTCTTTTCTTTTTTCTTTGTAGTTTTTGGTCTTGCCATTTTTCTTTTTCCTTATAATTAATTACTATTTATTTTCTTTTAGCAAATAAGTTAGCTGTTTGATAAGTGAGTAAGAAGTTTCGCATTTTATAAGCTTTATTTTCTCATTAACTTACTAACTTTACTCTTATTAACTTTTTATTTTTTCTTACCTGCAATAGCAACTTTCTTACCTCTGCGAGTTCTCGCATTGGTTTTTGTTCTTTGGCCTCTGCAAGGTAAACCTTTTTTATGACGCATTCCTCTATATGAGTTAATTTCCTGCAAACGTTTTATGTTTACCGCAACTTCACGTCTTAAGTCACCTTCAATATGATACTCTGAAAGCGCATTACGCAATTCTTTAATATCATTTTCTGTTAAATCGTCTGTCCTCAAATCAGGAGAAATCCCTGTTACTTCAAGAATTTTTTTTGCTCTTGCAGGCCCAATACCGTATATGTATGTAAGCGCTACTTCCATTCTTTTGTTACGAGGTAAGTCTACCCCTACTAATCTTGCCATTTCGTTTTCCTTCTTTTATTTTCTACTACTTCTATTTTCGCTTTAAGTTAATGAATTAACGAGCTAATGAGTCAATAAGTATCTTATTCACTTATTAACTTTGTTCTTATTAACCTTTATCCTTGTCTTTGCTTGTGTTTCGGATTCTCGCAAATCACTGCAACTCTGCCTTTTCTTTTGATAACCTTGCATTTGTCACACATAGGTTTTACTGAACTTCTTGTTTTCATTTTTGTTTTTCCTTTATATTCTTGTGCTACTTTAACCTGAATGTAATTCTTCCTTTTGTCAAATCATACGGCGTCATTTCAACTTTTACTCTGTCACCGGGAAGTATTCTGATAAAATTCTTTCTAATCTTTCCTGAAATATGCGCCAAAATTTCATGGTCATTTTCTAATTTAACTCTAAACATTGCATTCGGCATAGATTCCAGAATCGTACCTTCTATTTCTATTACGTCTTTTGCCATTAATTTTCCTCTATTTCGGCTATCAAAGGATACCTCCAAGAGGCATCTTATATTATCATATTTGCTAAAAATCTCAATGCAAGCTATTTTATTAAATTTCAACACATTTGTAAAGAAATATTGCTGAATGTTTTATTAATATTAAGGTATTATAATATTGCACCTTATTTTATTCAAGGTATCTTAAATTATAAATATGCCGAGTATTTCTTCCTCAAAATTACATATTTTAAAAACCTTTATATTAAAAAAACATTTTATTTGGAAATTTAGAAAATCGCAGAATAATCGCATAAAAAATTTTGACAGGGTTCAAACTCGATAATAACAAGGGTTAAAAAAATCGGGATGACAAGATTGCGCGAGTGAGCGGAGTGCGGAGGACTTTTGCAAAAGAATGAAATTCTTTGTAGCAAAATCCGTAGACACGTTCAACGCGAACGAGCAAGACACGAACGTAAGTTCGACTTGGAAACCGATTTTTTGCATAAAAAAATCGGGATGACAAGATTCGAACTTGCGACCCCCGCGACCCGAACACGGTGCGCTACCAAGCTGCGCTACATCCCGATTAATATTATTTAATTCTCAAAACAAGATAATAATATTACCAACAAAAACTTCTTGCAACAATCTGTTACAAATCTTCGTCTTCTTCAATGTCCGCACCTTTTCCGAAGAGCAGAGATTTCCTTTTTGCATTCTTATCATCAGATTTAGTGCATTCGAGAGCTTTGATTAAATCACTTATTAATTCTTCAGAGTGATGGTGAACAGCATGCCCGGATTTGTGGTGTATATCAACAATATGAGAGTGAGTTGCCATTTCAAGCTGAATCAATGCCATATTGAATTCATACAGTTTGTTAACATAGGCGATGTTCGAATTTATGTAATCAGCTTTTGCGTCCTGCAATGCAACATAGTCAACTTCACCTCGTTTATATTTATCAAAAGCAATATTATAAGTATTTTTTGAAAAGAATACATTGCCACGGGCTAACGGAAGTTGTTCCTCTACCCTTTCAAGATTATTAAATGCTCTTTGAATTTCATAATACAAATCTTTTTTAAACAAATCAATCTCATTTTGAGCAAGCGATAGTTGAGCATCAGCACCTTTTATGCTGTGTTTTAGCTCCATAAGATTTACATCGGTTTCCATGTTAACACCGACACGAAAGCTGTTATTTGATGCATTGAATGTATTATTATATCCGTAACCTGCATTTGCGTTAATACTCGGAAGATACATTCGCCTAACATATTTTAATGATTGATTCATCGCTTTTTTTGTTGCAATAAGTACGTGTAAATCAGGACTATTTTTGTATGCTACAGAAGGCGCATTTTCACGATTGAACGGGAACTCACAGTTTTTATGTTCTTTATGCTCTACTTTCCATTCTTCCATATCTTTCGGAACTCTATAATGAAATGTATCAGTGTCCTTGATGTCAAATTCAATATTTTTACTAAGATAAAGCGCATTATTTAAATCTACTTTCGCATTTTTGTACGCATCATCAGCGGCTATATACTGAATTTTGTTTGCACTCATTACCCCGCCTGCATTATCCCAGTCAGGGTGTTTACCCTCCATCATATTAGTAAGTTCTGTCTGCATTCTGATATTATCTGCATTTATCTCCTTAATAGCTTTGGTTCTAAGCACGTTATAATACTTACGTTTAACTTCAAACAGCGTACTGCATAAGCTATCCATGAATTCGTATTCGGCACCGATTTTATAAAACTCTTCCATTTTTATACGGGCGGTAGTTTTACCAAAATCCCATACCAATTTGTTAATACTGACCCCGACTGACGGTAAGTCTCTATAGTGCTTGTCATAATATATACTGTCAGAGTTGTACTCATTATATATACCTGTTCCGGCACTAATAACAGGAAAATACCCTGATTTAGCCAGCCCTAAATTGCTTTTTGCAATATCTAAGTTATATTTTTGGCGTTTTATCTTCGGACTGTTTTGGTAGGCTAAAGAGATACAATCAGTAATATTCAAAGGTTTATCTTTTTCAATTTTAACAGCATGAAAAAATTCCAGTTCTTCATCATTATGAGCACAGACAAAATTTGTCTGAGACAGTAAAAGTAATAGGGCTAATGCTAAAAATTTTTTCATAGCAGTTTTAATGCTAGCACGAAAATATTTTCATGTCACACAGGGTGATTGGCAAATTTATTTATTCTGTAATATTATGATATAAGGGTGATTTTTAGGGAGAGTTATATGTTAAAAAAAATAATCTTAATTCTGGTTGCAATGTTGCTTAATATGTATGTACTTGCATCTGATTTTACTGTACATAAATTGCCAAGCGGACAAACTTTAATAATACAGGAAGTAAAAACGAACCCTATTGTTACTATCGATACTTGGGTAAAAACAGGCTCAATAAATGAAAATGACAATAATAACGGTGTGTCTCACTTTTTAGAGCACTTGTTTTTTAAAGGAACAAAACTTCATCCGGCAGGAGATTTTGACAGAATTTTAGAGTCTAAAGGCGCTATAGTTAATGCTGCCACAAGTAAAGATTTTACGCATTATTATATAACTCTTCCGTCAGAGTACTTTAATATTGCATTAGAATTACACTCGGACATGCTTTTGAATCCACAACTGCCCAGAAAAGAACTTGAAAAAGAGCGAAAAGTTGTACTGGAAGAAATTTCTAAAGACCAAAATACACCTGCAAGAAAAGTATATGAAAACTTAAATTCTCTAATGTACGCTCATCATCCTTACAAAAGAAAAGTAATAGGAACTTCCGATATAATATCAACCATAAGACGTGAAGAAATATTAGACTATTTTAACAAATATTATTCTCCCTCAAACATGATTACCATTGTAGTTGGTGATGTAAATACAAGTGAAATTATCCAAAAAGTTACTGAATATTTTGGTAGCAAATACAAAAAATCAATCAAAAAAACTTTCCAAAAAGAGAACCCTCTAACCTCACAAAAACGGAAAATTGAATATACAGACACCAATGCTGGGTACATAATGCTCGGATTCAGAAGCACTCCTTTGTCAAACAGCGATACATATGCATTGGATGTACTATCTCAGGTTCTGGGCGGAGGAAAAACTTCCAGATTACACAGAATTTTGAAAGATCAAAAAGGACTTGTTTACAGTATATCTGCGAGCAACGGCAGTTTTAGAGATGACGGAATTTTATTTGTAAGCGCCAACTTTAATCCTAAAAACAAAGACAGAATTGAAAATGCTATTTTTAAAGAAATTATTGAAATACAAAAAAACGGTATTAATGAAGAAGAACTTGCTATCGCAAAGAAATTGATAGAACAGGATACTTATTATGCCAGGGAATCAACTTCCAATATTGCAACAGAAATCGGTTATTCAACGGCACTTACCGGTGATACATGTTTTTACAAAAACTATCTTCAAAATATAAATAAAGTTACCAGAAACCAGGTTCAGGATGCTGCTCAGAAGTATTTGGGAATAAATAAGAGTGCAGTATCATTACTATTACCGAAATCCTTAGAGAATGAAGCTCCCGCAAAAAAACAAAATACCGCTCATAGTGCGGAAAAAGTATCCGAAAGCAATGGTATTACAAAGTATATTCTGGATAACAAGTCGATATTGCTTCTAAACAAACATAATAATAATGATATTATCGCCATAGATATAATTGCAAAAGGCGGGGAATTTATTGAGAAAAAGATTGGAGAGGGAACTCTTGCTGCAGAAACAATTTTGAAGGGAACTCAAAAGTATTCTGCCGCAGAACTTGCCCAAATAATGGAAGAAAACGGAATAAAAATCATTCCAAAATGCAGTGAAGATACATTTTCTCTAAAAGTTCAAACAACAACATCTGCGCTCGGTGTAACAATGGAATTACTGGATGAAATACTCAATAATGCGTTATTTGATGATTCGGAAATCGAAAAAAAACGCACAGAAATTCTTGGTGTCATTAAGCAAAAAAGAGATATTCCCATGAATATTGCTCTTGAAAACTTCAAAACACTGATTTACGAAAACAGCGTATATTCTCACACTAATAAGGTTATTGAAAAGTATTTACCATCAGTCACCAGAGAGGATATTGCGAATTATTATAATAGGATTACCGACTCCAAAAATATCATAATATCAATTAACGGAAATGTTTCTGCAGAAAATATGATACAAGATTTTAGCGAAATGTTCAAAGACAAAAAAAATCCTGAATTTAAATATTCGGATTATAAAGTTACACATCTGAATAAAGCCAAATTTGAAACAAAAAAGATAAATGACTTACAGACAGCCTGGTTATTTTTAGGCTGGCAGACTTCCGGCACTAACAATAAAAAAGATTTTGTAACTCTTAAAGTTATAAATACCCTGTTAGGCAGCGGTATGAGTTCAAGATTGTTCCGTAATTTGAGAGAACAAGACGGGCTTGCATACCAACTTGGTTCATCATATACACCCAGAAAACTGGGAGGAACATTTTTAACATATATCGGAACGAATCCGGAATCTCTTGACAAATCAAAAGTTAAAATATTGCACGAAATAGAGAGACTGAAATCCGAATTTGTTTCGGATAGCGAACTCAATGATGCCAAAGAACGATTAAAAGGCGGGTTCATTGTTGCATTGGAAACAAATTCTGAAAAAGCATCGACGATTGGTCTTTTTGAAACTGTTGGATTTGGATACGATTTTCTTCCGGAATACACAAAAATGATCGATGAAGTTTCTGCTTCAGACATACTAAGCGTAGCAAATAAGTATTTCAATAACGTTTTTGTGGAATCTGTCGTAAAATAAGCTTGCATGTTTCAACTGCCAAGGTTTGTGCTATAATGTCATTATTAAATCTCATACAGATTCATTATTGTTAACTTTAATATGTAATGTATAATAATATTGAAGATTTGTACATGAAAAAGAAAGGAAAATAAAATGAGCTTTGCAAGTTATGTCCCGACAGTTATTGAACAATCAAGCAGAGGTGAGCGTGCTTTTGATATTTTTTCAAGATTATTAAGAGAAAGAATTATATTTTTGGGTACTCAAATCGATGATATGGTTGCGAACTTAATCGTTGCTCAAATGCTTTTACTTGATAGTGAAAACCCGGAAAAAGATATAATGCTCTATATCAATTCACCCGGAGGAAGTGTAACTGCAGGCTTGGCTATATATGATACAATGCAGCATATAAGAGCGGATGTTCAAACAATTTGTTTAGGGCAGGCTGCTTCTATGGGCGCATTCCTTCTCTGCTCCGGAACGAAAGGGAAGAGAATGGCGCTTCCTCATTCCAGAGTGCTTATCCACCAACCTCTTGGCGGTGCTCAAGGTCAGGCTACCGATATTGAAATTCAAGCTCAAGAAATTTTGAGAATTAAAAAGACCCTGAATGAGATTATGGCTTCAAATACAGGTCAATCGATTAAAAAGATTGAAAAAGATACAGACCGTGATTATATAATGACTCCGCAAGAGGCATTAGAGTACGGCATGATTGACAAGGTAATCTCTAAAGAGGGGTAAGTGAGTTTGACATAAAAAAGTCAAACTGTGTTCTTAATTATAGAAAGTAAAAAGGTTGAAGTAATATGCCATCAAACGACAGACTAAAATGTTCATTTTGCGGAAAAACTCAAGATCAGGTAAAGAAACTGATTGCCGGTCCTGATGTATATATATGCGATGAGTGCGTTGATTTATGTAACGAAATTCTCGATGAAGAATTCTTTGAATCCAGAGAAAAGTCATCTAAAACAGAAACTAAAACACCGGAAAAAGAAGGGGAAGAAAAACCTATACCCAAGCCCCATGAAATAAAAGCTTATTTGGATGAACATATTGTTGGGCAAGATGATGCAAAAAAAGTTTTGGCTGTTGCCGTGTATAATCACTATAAACGGCTAAAACACAACCAAAATAACGATAAAAATGATGTAGAAATACAAAAGTCAAATATTTTATTAGTCGGACCGACAGGTTGCGGTAAGACATTACTGGCACAAACATTGGCAAAAATGCTTGATGTTCCGTTTGCAGTTGCCGATGCTACAACTCTCACTGAGGCAGGTTATGTCGGAGATGACGTTGAAAATATTTTGCTAAGACTTTACCAAAATGCCGACTATGATGCTAAAAAAGCAGAGAGAGGTATTATTTATATAGATGAAATAGATAAAATTGCACGTAAATCTGAAAATACATCAATCACAAGAGATGTATCAGGTGAAGGTGTACAGCAGGCATTATTAAAATTAATTGAGGGAACTCTTGCAAATGTTCCTCCTCAAGGCGGAAGAAAACACCCTCAAGCTGATATGATTCAGATTGATACGAGCAACATTCTGTTTATAGTCGGCGGTGCGTTTGTAGATTTAGATAAAATAATTGAACACAGAGTTAAAGAAGGCTCTTCTGTCGGTTTCGGTAAAACTGCAAAAACAAAAGCCGAAAAGGAAGAAGCATCTGCTAAGCTTCTTAAAAAATTGCAGCCGGAAGATTTGCTAAAATTTGGTTTAATACCGGAATTTATTGGCAGAATCCCTGTATATGCGGTATTAGATGCTCTCAATAAAGAAACTCTAAAAATGATTTTAACAGAACCCAAGAATGCGGTTTTGAAACAATACAAATGCCTGCTTGAAATGGATGGTGTTGAACTTGATTTTGAACCGGAAGCTGTTGACATGATAGCTGAAAAAGCAATTAAGCGCAAAACAGGAGCAAGGGCGTTAAAATCTATTGTTGAAGAACTTATGCTTGAGGTCATGTACGATATACCTTCTGATTCTTCAATCAAAAAATTTACTATCACAAAAGAAATGGTTGAAATGGAAGAGGAAAAAACCGAAACTCAAATGGGCTTTGGAGAACATGCAGAATTAATCCAACTTCCGAAAAAATCAAAATCAGAGATTGCTTAATAGCTTATTATCGTGCTTTTTCCCCATTGTTATAATTGTTAAGTTTTGTAACAATTATATATAAACTTGAAATACTCTTTCATTAATTGTTTTTATATATATGTAAGAGTTAAAAAGATGGCGAACTAAAATGGCAATAGCAAATTTACATGAAACATTATTAATGTATACCTTGCAAAAAAATCAGCTTAATCTGAATTTGACGAGCTTAAGCACTACAAAAACTCTTATGCTCGCACAAGGAGCAGATTTAAACTCTGAAAAATCAGCAAGAATGGCTGAAGTCAGAGAATATTTTAAATCTTTATATGATAGCGACCCTGAATTACAAGCAAAATATGATAAATATACTGAGATTGAAGATTTTGAAGAAGAAATGGACAAAATCACTGCTCTATATCAAGAACAATTAGACGAACTTTCTCTTAAAGAAGCAAATATCGATGAAGAAATTACAGTAACTGATGCAAACTTAAAAGAAGTTGAAGCATATATGGAATCTTTCAAGGAAATGTTGAACAGAAACATAAGTGAAGATTTTAAATTCGGTCTTGGAGGCTAATACATTAGTTAAATAAGTAAATACCGAGCAAGGCGAAAAGAATTAGTGCTGTATTATAATGAAGAAATGTGGGAATACAGGTATCATAGATGTGGTTATGCTGTCCATCGGTATTTAAGCCTGATGTAGGACCGAGTGTCGTATCTGATGCAGGAGATCCGGCATCACCCAGCGCAGCTGAGGCTGCCAGTAATACTACCATTTGTTGTGTATTAAAGCCCAATTTTAAGCATATCGGAATAAATAACACTGCTAAGATAGGAATAGTTCCGAAAGATGTTCCTATTCCTATTGTAACAAAAAGACCTATTAATAAAATTATAAACGACACAATCATGACATTATGCGGTAAAAACGGAATCACAGAGTTCACCAGGGTTTCTATCGCACCTGTTTCCTTTAAAACAGCGGCAAAACCCGCTGCAACAAGCATTACGAAGGCAACATACCCCATAAGATAAATTCCTTCATTCATCATGCTGTCCATTTTATTTTTAGGAATAACTTTTAGAGAAAATATTACCCCCAAACCTACAAGCGCGCCTAAAGGCAGAGAATGTGTAGTTAATTGCACTATGAATGTCAAAATTGCTGCAAATATAACAACAATAATTGTTCGTCGACTACATTCGATTTTATCGGTGTCAACTAAACAATTTAGAGGCTTTTGCTCATATATACGAGGTTTTCTATAAGTTACAAAAACAGATATGAATAATGCAAAAATCATTCCGAGTCCTAAAATCAATGTAGACTTCCAAACATCTTCTCTCAGTACAAAGGCCCCATTCTGCACCATATTATCAGCTATCAAATTTTGGAAAATAAGTCCAAAACCAATTGGTATAGTTATATACGGCATTTTTAAACCGAAAGTAAGGGCAGAGGCAACTGCCCTTCTGTCAATTCTAAGGCTGTTCATTGTACCAATCAGAGGAGGTATAATTATAGGAATAAATGCAATATGAATAGGTATAATATTTTGTGAGGCCATTGCAATTAGAGTTAATATAAGAATTAAGAGATATTTCTTACCTGCAATAAATTTTGATATAAACTCAGATAATTTAGCGGAAAAACCTGAATGTGCCATTGTTGCAGCAAAAGTACCCAATAGTATGTAACTCAGTGCTGTCTCAGAATTGCCCCCCATACCCGCTATAAATGTATCCATTACATCCTTAATATTTAACCTTGACAAAATTCCTGCACAAATCGTTGCTATTATAATAGACAACAATACATTTACCTTTTTTAAACACAAAAAACAAAGTAAAATTATTGATAATACAGCCGGGTTGCTAATAATTTCCATCTACTTCACTTCTTCCGCCTGCAAAAAGTTTATAATATCCAATGCAATTTCTTTTTGAAGCGTTTCAGGCATTAGTTTTAAGTATTCAAAAGACTCGGCTATTTTTTGGTCAGTATCATACCATCTTCTCAACACATAATTAAATGCATCAGTTAATATATTTTCGGACATATCAATCCCGTTATCTTTAGATTTATTAACAATTAAATCTGCACATTTATATTGTGTCATTATATTTGCATTTCGCATAAGACTTACCGCTAAACTAACAGTGGGATCAATATCATACCAACGTTTATTCATTACATGCCCTCTTTTATACTTTTTTCAATTATACTCTGTTTGTTAATGTCATCAACCTTTATCAGCAAAGTCTTTTCTTTTGACGTTAATCCTTTTACAATTTCAATGCCGGATTTAGGAATATTAATTTTTTTTGACAAAAATTCAATCAAGGCTTTATTTGCTTTATTTTCCACTGGCTGCGCAGTAACTTTTACCTTGACTAAATCTCCATCGACGATTATATCATTTTTTGATGAATTTGGTACAATTTTAATTTTTATTAATAAACCATCGGAAGTTTGTTTAAACACGACATAATCCTTATAAATCAAAGCTTTTGAAATATCATAACATATTCGTGTTTAAAAATATAAAATCCGCCGGCGAGCGCCCTGTATCGCCATAAATTTGCGGTTTTACCTTTTGCGCGTTCATTTCCCTGCATATCTTTTATTATAATGGCTTTAGTTATAAATCCAATTTTATTCATTCTTGCCATGCATTCAAATCCAAGCGGTATATGCTGGGAATTTGCATATTTATCACCTATAATCAAGCATGCAAAGCGTCCTTTATCAAGTAAATCATAGCCATTCTTAGCCACTTTTTCAAACAAGTCGTAAAACTCTTCAGTAGTTGCGCAATTTGATAAATCTTCCTTTTTATCAGAAAACTTAATAATATCGTCATATGGAGGATGAAGCATTAACAATTGGGCTTTCTGTGAGCCCATAATCTCTAAACGCGCCTTGATTTTTTCCGTAGCTAACTCACTTGCCGAATCTGCACAAATAATGTTAACGTCTGTAACAAGTTGCTTAGCACTGAATTTTTCCGAAACAGACTCTGCTAAATCATCTTTTAATTCAACCCCAATACATCTTCTGCCCATATTTACAGCTTCTATACCCGAGGTACCGGAACCGAAAAATAAATCTAATACGATATCACCTTTTTTGGTATATCTTTCATAAACTTGTTGAGCTATTTGAGGAATATAATTTCCGTGATATTCATTTGAATGCCCGCCCTCCTTTAGTCTTGACGGGAACTCCCATAATGTATCAGTTTTTATATGGCTGTAATCTTTCCATTTCTTTAAATTAATATCACTATATGAAGTTGTCTTTATCGCACTATCGTCAACGACTTCTAGTGATGCTTTCGAAATAATCTTTTTTTCTTTTAAATTAGTTTTCGCCATAACTTTCCCCATTTAACTCTCCTTAAGTTTAAAGTATTTGTTAAGTTTTGTAATCAAATAAATAGATGATATTGAACTATAAATTTGCCTGGAACTACTGCTTTCGAGCGATATTTCGAAATTATAATTTAAACTTTCGGGCGATTAATGATTGTTTAATAGGGGTAGTATATTGATATGAACATAAATTCATTTTTTAAAGTATTAAACAAAAAAATTAATAACTATGATAAAATTGCCATAAATCCGTTTATTGATAAAAACAAAATGGTTATCGTATGGATTGAAGAATGTAACTATGATAATTTAAGCAATGATAAAAATAAAACTGATTAATAAAAAAGGCGAAAAGAAAAATTTCGCCTTTTTTATGTATAATTAACATATAGGGGATAAATTTATGAGCAACGACAAATACAGAGTAGGCATTGGTTACGATATACACCGGCTTGTGGAAGGAAGAGAGTTGATAATAGGCGGAGTGAGGATTACGCATGAAAAAGGCTTATTGGGGCATTCTGATGCTGATGTTCTTGTTCATGCAATAATTGACGCTTTACTGGGTGCATTAGCACTTGATGATATTGGGACTCTTTTTCCGGATACTGACCCAAAGTATAAAAATATCGACAGCACTATTCTTCTTAGACATGTATATGACATAATAAAAAATGAGGGATATGTTATTAATAATATTGACTCAAATATAATTGCTCAGAATCCCAAAATGATGCCATATATTCCCAAAATGAAGGAGATTCTTGCCGGGGTTTTACAAATTGCACCAAATGATATTTCAATCAAAGCAAAAACTAAAGAAAAACTTGATGCAGTCGGCGAGAATAAAGCAATCGAATCGAATGCAATTGTGACGCTTTATAAAAAATAACAATAATTTTATGCGATAATATTTTATATAGGTGGAGAATAAAGTTTTAATGTACGAATTTCCGTTTGAGCTGGATGAATTTCAAAAAGAAGCCTGTGATTGTATATCAGCAGGAAAGAGTGTTGTAGTTTGTGCACCAACCGGCGCAGGTAAAACAGTAATAGCGGAACATGCTATCCATAAGGCTCTTGAAGAAGATAAAAAAGTATTTTACACAACACCTCTAAAAGCTCTTTCGAATCAGAAATATAATGATTTTTCCGAGAAATACGGAGTTGATAAAGTGGGTTTGCTTACAGGCGATACCTCAATAAACAGAGGCGGACAAATTGTCGTTATGACAACGGAAGTTTTTCGTAACATGCTGTATGGTACAAATTTCGGTTCTGTTACGGATAATTTAAAAGATGTCCGTTATGTGATTTTAGACGAAGTTCACTATATGAATGATGAACAAAGAGGTACCGTTTGGGAAGAAAGTATAATTTACTGCCCGACAAATGTTCAAATTATTGCGCTTTCCGCAACAGTTGCAAATGCTGACAAGCTCACTGAATGGATAAATACAGTTCACTCAAAAACTGAACTCATAAATACGGATTTTCGTCCGGTTCCTCTTAGGTTCTACTATTTCGATTCATCGCAACGTGACAGACTTCTTCCTCTTTTAACCCCCAACGGCACTTTGAATAAAAAGATTAAACCCGAAAGGAAAGAATTCCACAGAGGCAAACTTGTCCAGAAAAAGCATGTTGTAAAAGATGTTATAAGGAATTTATATAACCAAGACATGCTTCCAGCCATATATTTTACTTTTTCACGCAAAAAATGCGACGAACAGATGGAAAAATGTGCTGAATTGGATTTAGTTACCCAAGATGAAAAAAGAGAAATTCAAAGAATTGTTGATGATTATATTGCTGAAAATCCTTACTTATACAAAAACAAACATATTGAATACCTGCTTCAAGGTGTTGCATCGCACCATGCAGGACTTCTCCCAGGATGGAAAGTTTTGGTTGAAAAATTGTTTCAAAAAGGTTTAATAAAAGTTGTATTCGCAACTGAAACACTTGCTGCCGGAATAAACATGCCGGCTCGCTCGACTGTTATAAGTTCCATTAGCAAGCGAACTGACAGCGGGCACAGAATGCTGACACCAAGTGAATTCCTTCAAATGTCTGGAAGAGCAGGAAGACGAGGAATGGATGAAATTGGCTATGTAGTTATTGTCGGAACATCTTTCCAGTCGCCAGAAGAAGTAGCAGAACTGGTTTTGAGCGACGCCAATCCGCTTGAAAGCAAGTTCTCTCCAAGCTATTCTATGGTTTTGAACCTTCTTCAAAGATTTTCTTTGGAAGAAGCTAAAGAACTTGTGTTAAAAAGCTTTGGTTATTTTTCTTCAAACTACAGGCTGGAACCTCTGATAAAATTACAGGAATTTAATAAGGAAAAAATTGATGAATGTAATTCATTTGAATGCTGGTGCAAACGTTCAAATGAGGATTTAATGGAATACAATAAGATTCGTGATTTGTATGTACAGAACAGAAAAACATTAAAAGTTATTCAAAAACAGGAAAAGAAAAAAAATCGGCCTTTAACTCCGGAAGTTGTTGATTTTGCTAATAAAACAAAGGAGCTTTTGAATAAGATGCATTCGTACGAATGTGATACTTGCAAATTGTTCAAAAAACATATGAAAACGATTGACGTTTTGTTCAGATATTTATCAAAGCAAAAACAACTTGAAAAAGAGATTGAAAAACAAAAAGATATTTTCTGGAATAAATTTCTTGCACATCGTTCAGTATTAATGGAATATGGCTACATAAAAGATGATTATCCGACAGAACAGGGAATTACAATTTCTCAATTGCGTTCTGAAAATGAGCTTTTCTTGGCAAAAATTATATTTTCAGGAGTACTTGAAGATTTAACCCCTGCCGAACTTGCAAGTGTGGTTTGTGCTATTACAACAGAAGATATGAGAGCAGAAATGTATTCACAGCTACCATTCTCCCAAAAAGTTCGAAAAACATTAAATAAAATTAAAGATATAAGGCGTGATATTGATAAAAAACAAAAAGACTGTGATGTAGATGACCCGATGTACATAAACGGATTTTATTCTCCGCTCATTGAGATGTGGGTAAACGGTGCCGAATGGGATACTATAATCGGAGATATTGAGATGGGCGAAGGAGATGTTGTAAGAAGTTTTAAACGGGTTGTCGATGTCTTAAGGCAGTTGTGTACAATATCAGGCATTCCTGAAACTCTTGTATTTACATCAAGAGAAGCCATTGACTTAATTCAAAGAAGTCCGATTGACATAGACTAAATTTAAAATACACCAAAATATGCATTTTGGTGCATTTTAAAAATATATATTCTTTTGGTGCCTTTTTTCTTCTTTCTTTTAGTTGCGAGGTAAAAGAAAGAAGAAAAATGCACCCGAAAAAAGAAGAAAGAAAAACACGCAATTGTTTTTTATATCAGTGCGGATAAAATAAATCCGCACTGATGTTTATTTCGTTCGGCAAAGCCGAATCTTATAAGCTCGCTACCTTGGCTACGCCACACGCTCGCTATTGGAACCGAGTCCGTGTTGCGTAGCAACAGTAGGACTCGTAAGAGTGCGGGCTTGCCCGCAATATCCATTCAATATTATGCCCGAAGGGCATTGTGAACAGTTAATGGGTTTTTCTTTCTTGGGCGACATTCTTTCTTTTTGTTTTGAGTAAAAAGAAAGAATGTCGCAAAACAAAGAATTAAAAGTTTGTGTATCTAATGCACCAAAATGCATATTTTGGTGCATTAAATATTTATGATAAAATTTATATATGAGCAAAAGAAAACCGATAATAGCAGTAGTTGGGCGACCGAATGTTGGGAAATCGACATTCGTTAATCGTCTGGTTGGGAAAAGGCAGTCAATAGTCGACGATCAACCCGGAGTTACTCGTGACAGAATATATTTTGATGTAGAATGGCAAAACAAGTTCTTCACGGTAATTGACACAGGCGGAATTATTCCCGGTGATGACGACGACATTATGGTTTCAATATATGATCAGGCACGTATTGCATGTGAAGAAGCTGAAAAAATTATATTTCTTGTTGACGGGATTGAAGGTGTTACCCCTGTTGATGAAGATATAGCAAATATTTTGCGACAATCCGGTAAACCTGTATATCTTGCAGTTAATAAAGTAGATTCATCAAAACAAATAACTATGTTGAGCGATTTCTATTCGTTAGCCATTGGTGAACCGATTGCAATTTCTGCTCTTCACGGTTCCGGCGGAGTAGGTGATTTATTGGAAGAAATTACATCGGATTTTGAAATTAATGAAGATGATGATGAAGATTCTGCAATCAAAATTGCTATAGTTGGTCGTCCAAATGCAGGAAAATCCTCGATAGTCAATGCCCTTTTGGGAGAAAAACGGGTAATTGTATCTGATGTGTCGGGTACAACTCGTGACAGTATTGATTCCCGTTTAAAATATAATGATAAAGAATACGTAATTATTGATACCGCAGGAATTAGAAAAAAATCTAAAGTCGATTACGGGATTGAAAAATTTGCAGTTGATAGAGCTATAAATTCAATACGTGACTGCGATGTCGCTCTTCTTGTTATTGATGCGATTGAAGCGGAAAAAGGAATTTCCGATCAGGACAAAAAAATTGCATCTATTATTAATGACGCGGGAAAAGGTATGATTATCGCAATTAATAAATGGGATTTGATTGAAGATAAAAAATCCAATACGATAAATAAGTTTGAAAAAATGCTCGCAAACGAACTACCGTTTTTGAGTTTTATTCCCAAAATTTATATAAGTGCCGTTACTCACCAAAGATTGAATAACATTTTTACAACTGTTGATGAAGTATACAAAGAATGCACAAAACGTGTTTCCACAGGACTTTTGAACAAAGTTATAAACGAAGCATATGCTCTTAATCCTCCGCAGACAATTAGGAATAAGAAACTTAAAATAATGTATTCAACTCAAGCCTCTGTTCATCCTCCCGTGTTTATTTTGTTTGCAAATGACGAAAAACTTTTAAAAGACCACTATAAACGCTATATAGAAAACAAACTCCGTGAAGCATTCGGTTTCAAAGGAACATCAATTAGGATTTCAGTTAGAACACGCAGTGAAAAGAAAGGGTAATTGGCTATACTAGTTATTATTTTCACCATTTTTTGCTAAATCCTTTCTGATAATTTTGTTCATCAGTTTCGGAATGCCAAATCCATATAGTACAGCGAGCACTGCAAGATTAATAAAGAAATTCAAAGCTGCAATTTTTTGTGACTTACCTTTTAATTGTCTGATAGGTATAGTTGGCGGAATGATTTTATTAATAAATGTTTTGGGTGCGGTTTTGTCTATAATTTCTGTTTTTAAAACTTTGTCCGATAATCTTGACAGCAGACTGTTGATGAGAATATCTCCGCCAAAATAAATTGCAATACCAGACGAACTCAATAATAAATTATTTTTTAATTCGGTAGAATTCCTTGAAGCTAAACCTAATCCGCCTTGCGATACACAAGCAAACAAGAATAAAGGCAACCTTTTCATGAAAATCCCCTTTGTATAATCAAATTTATCCGCATGTTTTTTTATAAATCCTGCAAGTCCGTTTATTTTTTGCGATTCCAATCCTTTCTTTATAGCAAGCGGCAATGCTGTAACAGTACCTATCATTCCTGCTGTAATACCTTTTCTTATCGGTTCTGTTTTTTTGTATTTTTCAGCACGTTTTTCAACTGTTTCTCTGTCGGCCAGTTCAAATTCAGCCGAATAACCGTCCAAGTTTGTTGTTTTCTTTGTGAGATGATTATTCAAAAGTGCCATTCCGGTAACAGAGCCGGTAGAGAACAGGAAGTCAAAACTCAAAACAGCATTTTTTGCATTAATAAGGTTTTTCCTTATTTTTTCATACTCACCGCTAAATTTTTTAATTATTTCGGAATAATCTGTTCCCTTTTCTTTTGATAATAACTCAATTCCCTCTTTGGTTAATTCCTTATTCTTTAAATATTTGTTTGAAAGCTGAATTAAATTAGCCTCTTTTGACATAAATTTGGGTGTCATTTTGGCTATATGTTTCATTGCCAGCCGATTTGTCAGAGGAAGAGTCAAAAACGGACTTAAAAAGCACAATGTGTAATTAACTGATACACGTCTTAATCTTTCTTTTCTCTCTATTTTATTATTTGCAAGACAAACAAACGGAACATCAACAGATGCGTCAAGCATTGCCTTATTGAGCATTACATTCTCTTCCAAAAATGATGCCGCTGCCACAATCCCTGAATTTTTAAAATTTATTGGTGCTTGTTTTATATTGTTTACTTGCATACAACAATAATAAAACATCAAAAAAAATTTTTTGACTAATTTATTTTTTATTTTTTGCCGAAGTTTTAGCTTTTTTAGAAGTTCCTTTTTTAGCTGAGTTTGCTTTTACCACTTTATTTATCCCTGAACCTTTTTCTTTTGCAAGATGCCTGACCTCGTCTATAATTTTATTTACAGGAATATCCCAAGCTCTTGAAGTTGGGGCTTGGAATGGTTTTATACTCTTATACCACGCTATATCATCGCCTTTTACTTTAAACCATCTCCACTCTGTTATTGTGTTAAATAGTCCGAATGTTTTAACTCCCAAAGCTCCTGCAAGGTTCATAACGCCATTATCCGTCGTTACCATTAAATCCATATTCTTCATTGCAGCAGCTGTATCTTCCCAGTTTTTAAATGTATTTCCTAGTCTGATGAATTCGTATCCCGGAGGGACTCTGTCCATTTGTCTTGTTAAATCATCAACCTGGAAACTATAAACTTCAACATTCTCCATTTGCATTAAAGGATATAGATACTGCAAAGGAATATCACGATCTGTTTCTTTTGAAGCCAATGTTCCTTCGTAAGCTATACCAATTTTAAATTTATCATTATTATTTATGTGTTTTTTTGCATACTCTTTTACTACTGATTGAGGGACTTTTAAATACCCTTCTGTTGAAGGAATATTGTCGGGATTAGTTTCACAAACAATGGGTAAATCCATCATTGGGATTACGTAATCATAGTGAATCTTGCTTAAATCAGATTCTTTATAAATATCGACACCAATATTAGAATCCTCAAAAAGTTTTATTAAACCGTCCTGAACAACGAGTGAAACTTTTCCGCACATATTTTTAAGCTGCTGCAAGAATCTTACAAACATAATCGAATCGCCAAAACCCTGTTCAAAATGGACAAGGATATGCTTTCCTGTAATGTCATTTTTAATATTCCAACGTTTCTTTTTATTACTAAAAATAGCAGGGAATGACGCATTTTTTAAATCTTCCTTCTGGAATCTGTGTTGTAAGAATTTAAATCCTTCTGCAAAACGCTTATGTTGCACTAAATATGCACCGTAGGAATGTAAATCCGAATGTGTCGGATTTAGATACATTAGTTTTGCATAAAATTCATCCGCTTTTTGGAGTTCGTGGAATTTCCCGTAAACATAAGCAAGGTTCTTAACAACTATTCTGTTATTCGGTGCAAGTTCATAGGCTTTTGTAAGGTATTCAATTTGTTTCTCTTTGAACTTATCCTGATAATAGGTTGAATACAAGTGTCCAAGCATATTATAAATTGCATAGTTGTCTTTTTTAGTTTCCAAAGCTTTTTCGTAGTACTCTATAGCTTTTAAGTTATCCTTAATATCCGTATAAGTAATATCAGCCAAATAAACATATACGTCTTCTTTATCAGGAGCGATTTCTTCAAACTGTTTTAAGAATCTTATTGCCAAATCGGCATTTCCCATAGATTTCATACAAAGACCAATATTTTTATAAATACTGACAGGGAATCCCGGCATGTTCATAAGCTCTCTGTATAATTCCACTGCTTCTGCGAATTTTGAATCTTTGACAAGAATTCCGCCCCAATTGAGAGAATGTTCAATGTATCTGGAAATGGCAGTTTTTTTAGCGTTTGCATCCAATAACGGAATTATTTTTTTATAATCAGCAAGTCCTTTTTCGTAATTTTTGTGTACGCAATAGTATTCAGCCATTGCGACATCTAAAACATCCGTCAATTCTTTTGTGTTAGTTACTTCAAATTTATCAGTAACCATAAGTTTTTTAGAAATCTGAGCCATAAAAACATTCTCCAATAGTTCAAACACTTTAATACTAGCATATTTGAGCAATGGAATATCTCATCTGTATAAAGTATCTTTGTTATATGTTATTCATTGGGAACATTATGCTTTTTAGCAAGTTTTTTAATAGATTTCATCATTTCATCCGTAATCTCAAATTTTGGGATTCCGTAATGTTCATCCATTTCATTTAGGACTTTTCTGTATTCGGGACTAACATAATGCGTGTTTTTATTCATAGGTATATTTAAAAGGAATTGACCTATTTTTTTCAGATATAATCTTGCCAAATTCGTAAAACCGCGTTGATTAAATCCAAGATGCGGGAATGTTACTGTATCAAATTCCGCAAGCTCATTCCTGCTATTGATAAACCCGTTAACCTTAAGGACTTCCTTTGTTAAACCATCCTTGTTTTCTATTGTGAAGGGCCTGTATTCACCTCTGTATCTGGGGACACGGTCCAGTCTCGGCATTTTGGAATACCATTTGGTATAACAATCCTTCCATTGTTTAACATCATCACTGTACGGGAAAAATGCCTTTCTTATTATACTATCTTCTGTATATGTTTTTGTCATTAACGGTTTTGCGTTTTTTCCTATTGAACCGTTCTTCTCCAACCGATACAAATAAGCTTTATCTTCGGTTTTGACTAAAACATAGTTTCTTAAATTTTTGCTGGAATGAAACAGCTTTACACCTGTTGTCATTGGGTCTCCTTTTTGTACTTTTATAAATTCTTTTTTACCCCTCTATAAATTTACCCATTGCACGGAATTTTGCGTAACGTTTTTCTCTTAATTCCTCGGAAGTGTAATTTTTGAGTTCATCAAACGCTTTTATTATAGCAATTTTAATATTCTCAGCCGTCTTATTGTAATCATTATGTGCTCCGCCTAAAGGTTCTTTGATTTCCGCATCAATTATACCGAGCTTTAACAAGTCTGTTGAGGTAATTTTCAATGCTTCGGCAGCTTCTGCATACATTGCGGCATCTCTCCATAATATAGAAGCACATCCTTCAGGTGAAATAACTGTATAATATGCGTGCTCAAGCATCATGACTTTATCGGCGACTGCAAGACCTAATGCACCGCCGCTGCAGCCTTCACCTGTTATTATTGAAACAATCGGAACATGAAGCTTGGACATTTCCATAAGATTGACAGCTATCGCCATACCTTGCCCTGTTTCTTCCGCTTTAATTCCCGGATATGCCCCCGGAGTGTCGATCAGGGTAATTATCGGTAAATTAAATTTTTCGGCATGTTTAAACAGACGCAATGCTTTTCTGTAACCCTGAGGCTGTGGCATACCAAAGTTATATTCGAGATTCTCCTTTGTTGACTTTCCTTTCTGGATACCGATGACCATTACAGATTTTCCATCAAGCTTGGCGATTCCGCCTATGATAGCTCTATCGTCCATTCCCTCTCTATCACCATGAAATTCAAGAAAATTTTCGAAAATTAAGTTAACATAATCCAGGAATTTAGGTCTTTCCTGGTGTCTCGCAATTTGTAATTTTTGTGAAGGTTTCAATTTTGAATACAACTCCTTTTTATAATCCTGAGCCTGTTTCTCAAATGTCTTGATTTGACTTGCCATATCAAGACCTGATTCGGCACTCATTTTCTTTAATTCCTCTATTTTTTTTTGTATTTCAACGATTGGTTTTTCAAAATCTAAAACATTTGCCATTGTTGTTTCCTCTATGCACCATGAATTTCTAATATGTTTGCTAGTATTTTACGCAAATTTTTTCTTTTAGATACTATGTCAACTTGACCATATTTGAGCAGGTATTCTGCAGTTTGGAAATCATCAGGAAGTTTTTGCCTAATAGTTTGTTCTATTACTCTTCTGCCGGCGAACCCTATTCTTGCACCTTGCTCAGCTATGATAATATCTCCCAGCGTACCAAAACTGGCTGTAACTCCACCAAACGTCGGTTCTGTCAAAAGATTTATATATAGAATCCCCGCTTCATCAAGTTTACCTGCAGCACAAGCTGTCTTTGCCATTTGCATGAGGCTTAATGCACTTTCCTGCATTCTTGCCCCACCGGATGAAGTCACAGTAAGCATAGGAATACGAAGGGCTAGAGCCTTTTCCATAATTCTTGCAATTTTTTCTCCGACAACACTTCCCATAGAACCGCCCATATAATCGAAGTCCATGACAGCAGCTGCTAAACTGTGACCTTCAATTCTTGCGATACCGGTAATAACAGCCTCATCCAAACCTGTTTTATCAGAAGCTTTTTTTAGTCTGTCTGCATATGATTCAGTATCGACAAACTTTAGCGGGTCTGTCGGAAGAATATTTTTAAACAATTCTTCGAAAGAGCCTTCGTCAAACAGCTGTGAAATCCTTGTTCTTGCATTTATTCTAAAATGATAATTGCAATGAGGACAAACCATAAGATTATCTTCTAATTCGGACTTTAGTATTTGTGTATCACAATGTACGCACTTTGTCCAAAGTCCGGGATTAGCATCTTCTATCCCCCGCATATCCTTCACACGACGCTCTATTTGAGCTTTTTTACGTTTATCAAACCATTCCTGTATAGTCATACCTATATAACCTCGGCAACAATTTGCCATCTTTTTGCCTAATCAACAAATACATTTTACAACAAAAATTCAAAAGTATCACTTATATAGTTTTCCATTGTATCTCCTAATACCCGGCAATAAAATACATTGTCAGGAGATTTGCAAGAGAGCGTATAATCTGTTAAAATCTTCCTATGGCAGATTTGGTAGAAAAACTTAAAGATATCGGTTTTAATTCATATGAGGCAAAAGTTTACATTGCGCTTCTAAAAAAATATCCATCAACGGGTTATGAAGTGGCAAAACTTGCAAATATACCGCAATCCAGAGCTTATGACACATTAAAGGCGTTAGAAGAAAAGAGTATTGTGGCATCAAGTAACACAAAACCGATATCTTATGTTCCAGTTAAACCGAAACAAATTTTGAACGGTTATAAGAAAAAAATGGACTCTACGCTTAATTATTTGGAAAAACATCTTCCTGAAGTTAAAAATGATTATAATGAACCGATTATTAACATTAATGGAAAACAAAATATACATTATAAAGTTGCAGAGATAATCAAGAATGCAAAACGAGAAATTTATATTGAAATATGGTCACAAGAGTATAAAATATTTGAGAAAGATTTACAAGATGCGTATAATCGTAATGTAGAAATAAGAGTTGTAGGTTATAATAATTTTCAATCACGATTTGGACTTGTATTTGAACACGCTTTTGCAAAAGACATCGAAATGTCTTTAGGCGGAAGAATGATTATAATCGCAGCCGATGATGAAGAGGGAATTATTGGCAAAGTTTCTTCTTTTAAAAATGATATATCTGATACCAACGCAATTTGGACGCAAAATAAAAGTATAGTTTTTATCATCAAAGAATTTATAGTACACGATATGTATTTGATTGATGTAGAAGAAAATTTGGTTGAACAAATGAAATACATATACGGCAAAGGGCTAAAGCGCCTTAAAGATAAAGTATTAGGTACAAACAGCAAGTATATGATTCATTAATTATTCATTCGGTTTTCTTCTGATTTTATAAATTCACAGTCAGAAATTAAACGTTTGTCCGCCATTGCATCAATAAGTTCATCTATTTCTTTAATTTGTCCGAGTTCAAATCCGACTTCTGCAAGTAGCACGCAATCATTGCATAATCTGTACATATTATATTGTACTGAACCTGCGAGGGGTTTTGTTTCTCCGCATCCGTCGCATTGAAAATATTCATATTCGGAATCCGGATTTTCTTCAATATCATCAAGCTTCATTTGCTCGACAACCAATTGCATTTCTGCAATAACTTCTTCTTTTGTTTTTTTCATAATAAAATTATCCTTCGCAAAGTACTTTCATTTCTTTAACAGCCTGCTGAAGTCCGACAAATATTGAGCGGGCAATTATTGAATGTCCGATATTCAGCTCTATTAAATTAGGAATCTCGTGCATTCGTTTTACGTTTTGGTAATTAAGTCCGTGACCGGCATTTACTTTTAACCCGAAATTTTGGGCAAAAATGGCCGCACCTTTTAGGTCATTAAAGGCTTTTTCTTCCTCAGATGTTCCGAAAACCTCTGAATATTTTCCTGTGTGAAGTTCAATAAATGGTGCTCCAGTCTTTGATACGGCAGAAATTTGGTGAATATCAGGGTCAATAAAGAAACTGACTTCAATATTTTTTTCAAGGAGCGGTTTTGTAAATTTTATTGCCTTATCCAGCTGTCCTTCTACATCAAGTCCGCCTTCCGTTGTAAGTTCCTGCCTTTTTTCCGGTACAATACACACGGCATGCGGACGAAGTCTTAAAGCAATTTCCTGCATTTCATCCGTCATTGCCATTTCGAGGTTTAAACGGACATGAGGAAGCATTCTTATCGCGGTTACGTCTTCGTCTTTAATGTGGCGTCGATCTTCTCGTAAGTGAGTTGTGATAGATTCCACTCCGCACGATTTGCATATTCTTGCTGCAGTTAATACATCCGGTTCCGTACCACCTCTTGCATTTCTTAATGTCGCAACATGATCTATATTGACACCTAATAACATTTTTTTAACTCCTTAATTTTATTTATTTTTAGTAAAGCCGTATATGTCGGTAATATTGTAATATTATTATCGGCTTTATTCCCAATATAATCAATCGCTTGTTTTATATTTTCGATAATTTTTACGTTTTTGGAAGAAATTCCGGCATATTTTAACCTTAAAGCCATATCTTTTGCTCGAATTCCTGATACGACAATTTCTTTTTTGCAGTTGCAAATTTGTTCAAATTCTGTATCCCAAAGCCAGGAAACATCTCTTCCGTCAGCATAATTGTCATTTATTGCAATAAGAATGTTTGACTCCAAGTCAATTGTTTTAAGGACTTCATTTGCTCCGACCGGATTTTTGATCAACTGTATTAAAACTTTTTTACCGTTAAGTGTTTTAAGCTCGCTCCTACCAAAAGCGACATTAAAACTCAAAATATTTGTTTCTATATTCTTGATACCCAGCTCCAAACTTAATGCTATAGCCCCCAATGCATTATATGCGTTAAAAAGTCCGACTAAAGGAACTTTATAAGTTTTATTGTTGAGGGTTAGTATTGAGTGGTCTTTATGAATTTCCACTTTTGCTTCGTATTTCACAGTAGGACGTTTGTAGCCGCAATCACAATAATAGTGTCCCTGCTGCGCATAGAATTTTTTTGTATATTTTAAATTTTTCCCGCAAGTGCAAGTAAAGACTTCTTCTGTTTTGCTTTCCTGATGATTAATTCCATCAGTCCAAATAATGTCACTAATTCCGTAATAAATTTTATTTTTTGCTTCCATGGTTGCAACAAGAGGATCATCCGCATTTAAAATTAAGGTTATATCAGGTTTTAAATCAATTCCGTTTTGAATAAATTTTTTAGTAGTTGCAAGTTCTCCATATCGATCCAGCTGATCTCTAAAAAGATTTGTAACCAAGAGATAATCTGCGTCAAAATTTTTAAATACCGGTTCAACATTAGCCTCATCGAGCTCAATTACAGAGAAATCGCTTTTTTCTAAAATCTTTGTTTCAAGAGCAAGTGCATTGACAACACCGTTCAGCATATTAGCTCCCATAGAATTATTAATTACGCTGAAATCGGATTTTCTGAGCAGGTGTGTTATAAGCCCGGATGTCGTTGTTTTGCCATTTGTACCTGTTATATTTATTTTACTGCCTCTAATTTTAGAATTTGCATATTGTAAAAAGTCAGGACATATTTTTAGAGTCAAAAAACCAATAATAGATGTTCCGGATGAAATTCTCGTAAATCTTAAAAATATATATGCAAGCTTTGCTAAAATTAGCGAAATTAAGAACCTGATTTTACCCATTCCCACTCTCAATATGTCTGTAAAAAATAGTACTATAATCGTATTCCATTTTTATAGCTTATAGAATATAATCAATCATAATACAAAAATACCAGTTAGCCTATGATTTTTACAATTTTAACCACAATAGTTTTTATATCTGAATTGATAATTGCAAATACTCTTATTTCAAAGCTCAGAGCTTTTGATAAAGTTCTATGCGAAATGAATGATACTGTTGCGGAACTGAACCCCAAAATAAAAGATGTCGGTTATTTGATTAAAAATATATCAGCGCAGTGTGTAGAATTTGCATACGACTTTATTTCAAAACTAAAAAACAAACGAGATACTTCAATATCAAATATTATAAATAAACTTCTTATAATGTTTATTCTATGGAAAGTAAATTTAAAATTTATTCAAAGAATAAAGAGTTCCCGCTTTCTAAAACGCTTTAATAGGGGTTTATCATTACTGAAATATATGATACAATGAAAATAACAGAAAGAGGTACAAGATGAGCGATAAAGAAAACTCCTCAATATGCTTTGGGCTAGGACTGCTAGCAGGTATTCTTGGTGGAATGGCTGCGGGAATTTTGTTTGCGCCATGTCCTGGAGAAGAAATGAGGGCAAAAGTTAAAGATACAGTGTGTGATTTGGCTGAAAAATACTCGCCGGAAGTTCAAGAAGCGAAAAAACAAGCGTTGGAATCCATTGATTTATTAAAATACAAACTTGAAAAACAGTATAAAAAATTTGGGAATATGCTCAAATCTAAAAAATTGAGAAGAGCAAAAGAGTTGGAAGATATTAGTGACTATGATTTTAACTAGGAGTGGGATAAATTAGGCATGGATACAACAGCGCAATTGAATATAAGTCTGACTTTTTTAGCATACGGAACACTGATAATTATTTTAGTCGTAGGAGGAATGCTTGCAAAAGTTTTCTATGACTTATCAAAACTTACGAGAAATGTTGATGATACGGTTACAATTGTCAAAACAGAATTAGAACCTACATTGAAAAATGTTAATAAATCTGTTGAAATTGTTAGCGGTGTAATAATTAAAACTGATGAAAATATTAAAAAAGTAAAAAGCTTTATTTCTAAAACACCGCTCAAACTTCTGGGCAATTTGTTAAAGCTGTCCTCAAAGGCATCTAAGGGATTTTGGTCAGGGCTTTCAACGGCTTTGAAAATGTTTTCAAAAAAATAGTTATTTATATTAGACAAATTGCGGATAAAATAATTTTATTAAATAGTTAAACTACAAATAAAGGAGAAAATATTATGTCAGTAACAAGATTTTTAGCAGGTTTTGCAATTGGTGCAGCAATTGGTGCTGTAGCAGGGATTCTTCTTGCTCCCAAATCAGGGGAAGAAACACGAGAAATTCTCGGTGACATGGCATCAGATATAGCCAAAAAAACTGATGCAAAAGTTAAGGATATCCAAAAAAAGGCTGATGACATTGTTTCAGATGTTCAAGAAAAGAGCGAAGAAATTATGTCAAAATTGTCAGATATGCTAGGTAAAAAAGGAGAATCAGAGGCTTAAAACTAAATAAGATTTACAAATAAAAAAGAGGAAACGGTTAAATGGTTTCCTCTTTTTCGTTAAATTAAAACATTTTTAGCAATTCATCAGAATCGAATTCAAATTCTTTAACCTGTTTTTTTGATACCGGCAGTATCATCACTATTTTGTTCTGTTTAGATTTTTTGTCTTTTTTCATTATTTCTGTTAATTTTACCGGATTAAATTTTTTAGCAACATTAATATTTTTGAAGTTATATTTTTCAAGAAGTTCAATGGACAATCTATAGTATGAGTAATTAATCAATCCCTTTTTATAGGCTATATTAAAAGCAAAAAACATACCATATACAACAGCTTCACCATGACTAAATTTTTTATATTTCGTAATAGTTTCCAGAGCATGAGCCAGAGTATGTCCAAAATTAAGAATTTTACGCAAAGATGATTCTTTTTCATCAGCTTCCACAACAGCAGTTTTTAATTTTAGAGAATAATCAATTATCCTAATTAAAGTTACCGAATCTAATTCAAAAAATTTGTCGCAGCATAATGTCATATATTCGTAGAAATATATTGATTTGCTATAATTGCAGCTGGCTTCAATAAAAGCATATTTAAGTATTTCGCCCAAGCCTGACATAAGATTTTTTTTGTCCAAACTTTTTAAAAAATTTATATTTATGAATACGGCTTTTGGCTGGTGAAACGCGCCTATAATGTTCTTGCCGTCATTTAAATTAATGGCCGTTTTTCCGCCGACAGAAGAATCGACCATGGAAAGCAAGGTTGTCGGAATTTGGATATAATCTATTCCCCTCATATAAGTCGCAGCTGCAAATCCGGTTATATCACCTATAACACCGCCTCCAATTGCAATCATAATGTCGTTTCTCGTCAGACCGAGTTTATAAGCGGTTTCAAGAATTTTCATATAATTTTTAAAATTCTTTTCTTTTTCACCATCAGGAATAATTATAAACTCCTTAGGATTTAATGATAGAAATTGTTCATAAAGAGAATAAACTTTTTTTGATATTACAATAAGTCTTTTTTTCCCCGCAGTAAATTCATCCAGATCTGATTTTAGTTTATTAAAACCACTATCAGAAATTTCTATATCATAGTCATTTACATTTACATGAAGTATTTGTTTCATTAATATTTCCTAAGATAAAATCTACCACCTCTTCTATCAATAAAGCTCCTGTATCAATTATATAATGTGCTTTCTGATAGTTGTTCTCTCTGGCTTTCAAAAGTTTTGCAAGCGTTTCTCTCGGATTCTTACAATTTAGAAGAGGCCTGTTACTATTCTGTAATATTCTATAATATAATACATCAATGTCAGATTTCAAATAAAAAACGGTGCCAAAATTTAATAAAGTACACCTGGTATCAGGATTTTCGAATGCGCCTCCGCCAACGGATATAATCTTACTTTCCCCAGTACATACCAATTTAATAGTATCGTATTCTAATTTTCTAAAATAATCTTCAGAATATTTAGAAAAAATCTCTGTTATAGACATGCCTTGTGTTTTTTCAATAACACAATCCGTATCGACAGGAATGTAATCCGGAAGTTTCTCAGCAAGTTTATTACATACAAATGATTTTCCGCATCCGGGCATGCCTATTAAAACAATATTATTTTTTTTCATAATGAGCTTTCATTTCAGTCAAACTATCACCACCAAGCTTTGCCAATAACTCATCAACAAGTATTATAGCTACCCTGGCCTCCGCCACTACTGCACAGGCAGGAACTGCGCACACATCAGATCGTTCAAAATGTGCTGACGCAGGTGTCATATCTTTCAAGTCTACAGTCGCAAGTGATTTTTTCATTGTGGGTATGGGTTTCATTGTTCCTTTTACAACCAATGTTTCACCATTTGACATTCCACCTTCGATTCCGCCTGCATTATTCGTTTGTCTGTATATTTCCTTATTCTTATTTACAAAAATTTCATCATGCATTTGAGAGCCTTTAAGAGACGCAGATTCCGTTCCTGCCCCTATTTCTACAGCTTTTACGGCGGGAATACTCATTACCGCTTGAGCAAGTCTCCCATCTAATGTACAATCCCAGTGCACATAAGAGCCGAGCCCTACTGGGAGATTCCCGAATATAACCTCAAATTTACCCCCCAATGTATCGCCTTGTTCAAAAGCTTCATCAATAGCAATGTGCATGCGATCGGTTGTCAGTTCATCAGCACACATAACATCCGATTTTTCGGCTTTTTCTTTTATTAAAGTGTATGTTTTAGGATAAAAATCCAGCTTTGCATTACCGATTTGAACTACATGGCAAAATCCTACAATTCCGAATTCTTTTAGTATTTGTTTTGCTACAGAACCGACAGCAACTTCAATAGCTGTTTTTCTGGCGCTGGAACGTTCAAGAACATCCCTTAAATCACGCAGATTGTATTTTATTGCGCCGGCATAATCGGCATGCCCGGGACGAACTTTTGTAAAAGATTTTTCTTCAATTTTTTTTAACGTTTCTTCGGTAGGATAATCATATCCTGTAACAGACATTACGTCTTCCCAGTTAGCATAATCTTTGTTTTTTATTTCCAAACAAACAGGAGCTCCCGTCGTTTTACCTAAACGAATACCGGATTTTATTTCAACGGTATCCGCTTCAATCTTCATACGCTCGCCTCTGCCATATCCTGTTTGACGTCGTCTCAAATCGTTATTAATTATTTCAGCTTTTATCCTTATACCCGCAGGTATACCCTCAATTATGGCATTTAAACATTTGCCGTGACTCTCTCCCGAAGTCAAAAATCTAAATTTCTTCATCGTCATAGATTAATTATATAAAATAATAAAAATTTACACAACAACAGACATCGACAAAATCGATGTCTGTTATTTTAGCTTAAAATAACTACAGATCAGAAAATGCCGGTGATGGCTGGATATTGTGATGAACTCTGTCAAACTCATCCCTTGATGGATCTAAGTAACCCCAGAAAGCTTTCCAACCACGAACAAAACCATTTTGATCTCTGCTGTACAATGTTTCAGGGGCTTTTCCATTCGCTCTATTCTTTAAAATCAGAACGTCTTCAGCCGTCAACTGAGAATACCCTGCATTCATAAGATACTCTGCATCAGTAACCTGGCCAGGTGTCACCGCTGACATAGCCGGCATTACTGCTAAAACTGATAATAACAAACTTAATAAAATAACTCTTCTTTTCATAACACCCATTCTTATTTAACTGAACTATACGATTTCATTATAATATTTTCTAACGAATTAATCAAGTCGGATTCCGGAACTCTTGCAACAATTTCTCCTTTTTTAAATATATATCCTTCTCCGATTGCTCCTGCTATTCCAAAATCGGCATGTTTTGCTTCACCAGGACCATTTACCGGGCAGCCCATAACGGCTATTGTTATAGGCAAATCCATATTTTTAAATCTGTCCTCTACTTTTTTTGCTAAACCTATCAAATCTATTTGAGTTCTGCCGCATGTCGGGCAAGATATAAAATTTATGCCATGTTGCCTTAAGCCCATAGCCTTCAGAATTCCAAAACCGGCATATACTTCTTCAACAGGATTTTCCGTTAATGATACACGAATAGTGTCTCCAATGCCCTGTGCTAACAATGTCCCAAGTCCTATTGATGATTTTATCAATCCGGATTTTAGCGTTCCCGCTTCAGTCACTCCGAGATGAAGGGGGTAATCAATTATAGAAGAAACTTTTTGATACGCTTCAATTGTTGTCATCACATCCGATGATTTTAGAGACAATTTTATATCATAAAAGTTCAAGTCTTCAAGGATTTCAATATGCCTCAAAGCACTTTTAATCATTTTGTCTGCAAGCGGTATATCCTGAGATGCAAATTCTTTTTCAAGAGAACCTGCATTAATCCCTATTCTTATTGGAATATCATGTGCTTTTGCTTCTTTTACAACTTTTATAGTATGCTCTCTGTTTCCTATGTTGCCAGGGTTAATTCTTAAGGCATGTATACCGTTTTCAATGCATTGAAGAGCCAATCTGTAATCAAAATGTATATCCGCTACGACAGGTAAAGGTGATTTTTTAACTATATCTTTTATTGCTGTGGCAGCGTCTTTATTAAGAACAGCAAGTCTAATAATTTCGCACCCTGCACATGCCAATTCTTCTATTTGATTCAGGGTTGCAGTAATATCTCTTGTATCAGTATTGCACATGGATTGAACACTAATTGGTGCATCACCGCCGATTTTAACATTACCTATTGATATTTGTTTGGATTTACGTCTTATTATCATGCTATAATTATACCACTATAAAGATTTATTCTGTAATTTTGAAGGAGTTGCTATGAAAATTGCTGTTATATCGGATATACATGGAAATATGGAAGCATTATCAGCGGTGCTTGAAGATATAAAAAATAATGATTGTGACAAAATATTTTGCCTTGGCGATTATGCAATGGCAGGACCTGAGCCTGCAAAAACAATAAACAAATTTATTGAGCTGAGAAAAATTACTGATATTACCATGATTCAGGGAAATACCGACTTAATGATAGCAGATTATTCGGATGAACTTTATAGTGCGGTAAAAAACAGTGCACCTGTTATGGCAAATGCCTTAAGAAATGACGTAGAACTTCTATCTGATGAACAAAAAACATTTTTAAAAAATCTGCCGGCTCAGATAAAAATGGAAGTTGAAGGTGTAAAAATTCTTCTTGTTCACGGTTCGCCCAGAAAAAATAATGAAAATATACTTCCGGATATGCCTTTAATTGAAGTAGAAAAGATGCTTGAAAATGTAGATGAAGATTTAGTTCTTTGCGGACATACTCATATGCCTTGCGGTTTTCAAACTTCAAAATCCCAAACAGTTGTAAATGTCGGTAGTGTCGGCCGTCCGTTTACAGAAAATCCTGATTCATGTTATCTTATTTTGACTGTTAATAATGGGAAATGCCTATTTGAACATAGATTTATAAAATATGACAAAGAAACTGCTTCCAAAAAAATGTTGAAAAGAGAGTTTGAAGGAGTGGAAAAACTTGCACAAACTCTGCTTAATCCAAAAGAAAGGCATTTTTAATTCATAATATTTAAATCATTTAACCGATTCAGCGCAAATGCTTTACAAATATTAAGTTTTGTTAACTTAAATTTTTCAAGCTATTACTAACTTTTAGTATTTTTACTCTCATCGCAATTAATATGTTTTACCTCACAAAAGGCAATTTTTGGGAAGAAAAAAACTTTATATATATAAGGTTAATTTAAAGGTATACGAAAGGTTAGGTATTTTATGGTTTATCCTGTAGATTCTTTAGGTATTGCAAATGATTCAGCTTTTTGGGCAGCATACAATACTCCGAATCCGTTGGCATTCAGAGGAGGGCGACAGTCTGTTGATACGACTTCAACAGTGCCCACATCGCCAAGTACTAACATTGTTGTGGAGGAGAAAAAAAACAGCAGAGCCAGATGGGTACTTGGGAGCTTGTTCACAATCGGTGCAGCGGCATTCTGCATAGCAGCACATAAAAAAGGTCCTGAGGGTGCTAAATTCTTCCAAAGAATTGGTGAAGGAGCAAAGACTATAATCAGAAACGGCAGGAACAGATTTATTCCTGAACATCCGACTGTTTCAAAAGAAGGCGATAAAGTTGTAATGCGATTCGCAGGTGAGAAAAATCGAATGAATAGTACAAAAGCAGCTACAGAATTGAGTAAAATAGGCGAATCTTACACTCCAAATAAATTATCTGATATTGCAGAAAAGGTAGCCGGAGATGGAGATGGCATTGTCAGAAAACTGCAGGCAGGCAATGAAGTAAGAGCATTTGATTTTACACATGATGCCGGAGAAGGCAAAAAATATTTCGTCGGTGCAGAATCCAAAAATTCAGGGAATTATCGTATATTTGAGATAATGTCTGATGGTACAAAGGCAGATGTTACTAAAACACTTGAAAAAGACAATGCTGAAGCCTTCAAAGCTATACAGGGTAAGATTAGGAGTTATCGAATCGGTGAAGGGAATTTGGCTGAATTAGACAATGTTTATATTAGAACAACAAATCCGACAACAGGTTTAGTAACTCAAACCAAGTACAGCGGTTTAGAAAAAGACGGCGAACTATTGCATGCTACATCAGACAAGTTCGGACTCGGAAGTGACAAGGTAGATGCTTATCTTGCTGACCATGAAGGCGCAAAGAAAATTATCGATGCCGTTAAAGACGACAAGACAAATGACTTAAAAGTTGCTTTTGCAGAAAGAGTAGTCCCTGAAATAGGTACATTCAAACTTGATAAAAACGGTCATATCGTAGAAATTATTGAAAATGGAAAGACTAAGCCTATAAAACCAGGTGACGATAGGTTCAAAGCATTAATGCAACGTGCTAAAGATACTGACCATTCGTTTGATAAAATATCAAATGACAGGACTAAATGGACAAAAACAAGATACTATGCGTAATAAATATAAATAAAATATCAACTGATACATAGGGGAACCGTAAACTACGGATTCCCTTTTTTATATGTTTATAATTGCCACATTTTCAATATGGTATGTATGCGGAAACATATCAAACGGCTGAACAGATTCAATTTTGCATCCATGTTCAACAAGATATTTTAAATCTCTTGCCAGAGTTGACGGATTGCATGATACGTATATTATTTTGCTTTTAGTAAGTTTCAATGCATAATCTAAACTCTCTTTTGTGCAGCCTTTCCTGGGTGGATCCAAAATGGTTATATCAAAATGACGTCCTTTAGTACTTATTTCTTGTTCAAAGAACTTTCCGGCATCTATATTATTTAGTTCAATATTATTTATTCCATTTTCTTTAATTATTCCATGCGCTAAATCAACTGATGATTTCACTTCTTCTACACTCACAACTTTTTGTGCAATATCAGAAAGGCAAATTCCAAAAGCGGTAATTCCTGCATAGGCATCAAGAATAATAGGTTTTTTAAAATTATTTGAAATATATTTTTTTACGTATTCAAAAATATTATTTGCACTTAGTGGATTTACTTGAAAAAAAGTATCTGCCCCAACTTTGAAAATTTTATCGCACAATTTTTCTTCAATAAAACCATTTCCTTCAACAACAAAAGTATCTTTTCCAAGAATAAGATTCGTTTTTTGCGGGTTGAGGTTTATTCCTACACCTGCAATATTCTCTAACTCAGTAAAAATTGAATGGGCAAGTTCTTTTACTTTGTCTGCAACTTTTTGTGAATTTATAACAAGAATAACAAGATTTTTTTCGTTATATTCGGATGAGCGTATAACAACATGTCTCAAATCCCCGCTGTGATTTTTTTCAACATAACCGCTTATATTAAACTCTTTTGCTTTTGTTCTGATATAATCAATGATTACATCGCATGTCTTTGGTTGAATTGGGCAATATTTAATATTTACAAGCTCATGCGAACTTTGCTTATAATAACCTGCAATAATTCTTTTCGAATCCCTTGTTTCCGAGACCGGGTATTGTATTTTCCTTCTGTATTCTGTTATCTTTGGGCTGGGTATAACATTATTAACTTTAATATTTAATCCGTACAAGGCATCTTCTACGATTAACTTTTTTTGTTCTAGTTGAAACTTATAATCAATAAATTGGAGCTGGCATGCACCACAGACTTTTTGCATTGGGCATACAGGTTTACATCTGTATGGTGAAGGTTCAACAATTTCTGTTATAACTGCATTTGCATAACTTTTATTCTTCTTTGTAAGCCTGATCCTTACTTTATCTTTTGGACAGGAATTTTCAACAAAAATAACATAATTATTAAATCTTGCAATTCCAAATCCCAAATTTGAAAGCTTTTCAATTTCAACTGTTAGTTCTGCCGGAACTTCTTTCTTATTAGTTATTTCGTTGCATTGCATGGTTTGATTACCTGAATGTTACGTGTTTCAGAAATTTCCTGCCGAGCGTCCTTTATAATCTGCTTGTATTCATCGGAAAGACTTAGTCCGTTGCAAAGTCTGTCAATAAATCCGTTATTCAGTTTAACTGCCTTTTCCAGAGCACCTATGCTTTCAAGAACATCTTTAACATCACTAAATTCATATCCGAAAGACTGCTTTGATTGATATATCATTATTTCGCCTGTTTCGGCTTCCAACGGTTCTCCTCCAAGTTCAAAATGCAACTTAAAAATTGATTTTAGGTCTTGCAACTCAGCCTGCATAGTTGCAATACTTTGTTGTATCCTCAAATATCTATCAAATAAATAGTCAACATTTTTTAGTTGTTTCTTCTGCCAATCTAATTTTTGCAAGTACAACTTCTTTAATTTAGGATAAGCCAAGGCAAGCCCCATCGTGTCTGCCATTGCTCTATGGTGATTATTTAACTCAACATTAAAACGCTCTGTTAGTGCTTCCAGCCCGTGAGATTCAAGCTCAGGCGCAATTTCTTTAAACATCATCTGCGTATCGATATGCGGATTTTCTAATTTTGTACCATATAAACGAAGTTTTGCCTCATTTAAAAATGAATAGTCAAAAATTGCATTGTGTGCAACAATCGGATAATCGCCGATAAATTCAAGAATTTTGGGCATAACTTCTTCTTCAGAAGGTGCATCTTCAACCATTTCTTGTGTAATACCGTGAATAGCAATTGAGGACTTTCTAATATGTTGATGAGGATTAATAAGCGTTTGGTATTCATCAACTATCTTACCGTTTTCAAGTCTTACGGCAGCAAATTCTATAATTCGCTCTCTCGTATAATCCAGCCCTGTAGTCTCAGTATCTAAAACAATTTCAATTTCTTTTTTTCTTGGCATAACTTATCCTTTTGGGTAATTATATGTTATTTACCCCCTCCCTAATTATATGATAGCATGAACATTAAAGATGTGGTAATATCGTATCGTAAGGAGAAATATTATGGTTGTAGAAATAAATACAAATAATTTTGAAAATGAAGTTGTTAATAATCAGGGAATTACTGTCGTGGACTTTTTTGCAGATTGGTGCGGACCATGCAGAAAACTCGGACCAATTTTAGAAGAAGTTGAACAAGAGCTTTCATCAAGAGTAAAATTTACAAAGATAAATACTGATAATAATATAGAAATGGCAAGGAAATATCAAGTTAGCGGACTTCCGACACTGATGGTCTTTAAAAACGGGGAACCGGCTGAACGTATGGTCGGACTAATGCCAAAATCTTCTATAATTACTAATATTGAAAAACATATTTAAAATAATAAGGGCGCCTTCTGATTCTCAGAAGGCGCCCTTATTTTTATTTCCAACTATTTTAAATTAACTTTATTATTTTCTGCTAGAAATCTTGTTACTTTTTCATTTAATGCTTGTTGAGAAAGTGCATTGAAGACCCCAGGAGTTTGAGATAACTGTTTAATCAATGTATTTGGATCCATTCCGTACGTACGTCCAAGTTCACTTAACTTTGCTCCGAAATCCGCTTGGGAAACCGTAAGGTTTTCCTCTTTAGCGATTTTATCTATAACTAAAGAATTTTTAACTCTTACTGCCGCATCTTGCTTCAATTCATTAACAATTGAATCGTAGCCTTGTGCCTCAAGTGCCTGTTCCCATGTAAACCCCTGCATTTCAAGTTTTTGTTTGTATTCTGCGACTAATTCATCGGTTTCTCTGTCTATCATTGATTGCTGTATATCAACTTTTACAGCCGATACGACTTTTTCAAAGATAGCTTTTTCCGAGTTCATCCTGTCTATGTCTTCTTTTTGTTTATCTAAATATGACTGAATGTCGGCTTTAAGGTCGTCAACTGTTTTAAACGGACCTACTTTTTGGGCAAATTCATCATTTAGTTCCGGTAAAACTTTTGTTTTAATTTCATTGATTTTGCACTTAAATACTGCTGGTTGCCCGGCTAATTTCTTTTCATGGTATTCTTTTGGGAATGTAACGTTAATATCAAATTCTTCGCCTAAAGCTTTATCAACAAGCTGCTCCGCAAATCCGGGAATAAAACTCGAATTAGCTAAATCCAGAGTATAATTTTTAGCATCTCCGTGTTCAATTTTTTCTCCGTTTGAGAATCCTTCAAAATCAAATACTACAATATCATTAGCCTCTGTTTTTCTATCCGTAACCAAAACAAGTGTGGCCGATTGTTGAAGTAAATTATCCAAAGACTTTTGTAATGCATCGTCAGGAGTTTTATATCCGTCAACATCCACTGTTAAACCCTTGTACTGCCCAAGTGTAACTTCCGGACGTAACTCAAGCTTTGCCGTAATTTTCATATTCTGACCAACCTGATAATCATATGATTCAACATAAGGTTGTGTTACAATATCAAACTTATTTTCTCTTATAACTTCGGAAAAAATCCTTGGAAGTGCAGAATCAAGTGCTTCGTGTTTAATTCTTTCTTCTCCGATATTTTGTTCAAGAATATTCCTTGGAGCTTTTCCCTTTCTGAATCCCGGTATATTCACATATTGTGCTAATTTTTTTGCCGCATTGTTGTAATAAGAAACCGCATCTTTAGCAGGGATTTCTATATCAACTTTTACAACATTATCCTGCAATTTCTCAATTTTTGTTTCCATAAACTTGTATCCTCATATAATATTATAAACTATATATCAAGATACAATAAATACCCTGATAATGCAAGAAATATGCATTATTAATTATTTAAATTTATGAATCACTCTTAAAGTACGACTATTCAAGAAACTACTTTCTCAATGAGTTCTATTTCATACCCATCCGGATCTTGTATAAACGCAATCATTGAACCTTTTCCATTTAAGTCGAAGGGTGAATAAAGATAATCATAACCCAATTTATTAAGCTTAGTAGTAAAATTACTCAGGGAATCAACCTCAAATGCAAAATGTCCAAAACCTGTTCCTATTTCATATCCGTTAGCGGGCATTTCATCATTATATGTTAATTCAATTTGGCAAGTTTTCTCTTTATCAGATAAAAAATATAGCCAGCAATCATCCAGTCGCATTTTTGAATCAATACTCATATCCAAAACTTTTGTATAAAAATCCAAAGATTTTTCCAGATCTTTAACCCTAATCATAGAATGCAAAAATTTCATATAATCCCTCCTTGTGCTATAATGATCTTATCATGAAACACAAGCTTGAACAAAGAGTCTATTATGCTGATACAGATGCCTACGGAGTCGTATGGCACGGTACATATTTGCGGTGGATGGAAGCGGCAAGAGTCGAGTTTTGCGATATTTTGGGAATAGATTTAGTTGAACTTAAAACTAATGATATTGCTATACCCGTCACAAATATTAATGTCAGATATAAATCTTCCGCATTTTTAGATGAAAAAATTATAATTGAGACCAATTTGACAAAAATATCACCACTTACCGCTACTTTTTCACAAGTAATAAAAAATGCTGACTCAGGATTGATTCATACTATTGCTGAAGTAGAAGTAGTTGCCGTTCATAATGACGGCAAAATATACAGAAGGCTTCCTGACGAACTCAAGTCAAAACTTGAAAGGGCCTTGGAATGCAAAGATTAAACAAATTTATAGCTTCTTCAGGATTGTGTTCCCGGCGAAAAGCAGATGAGTATATTGAACAAGGAAAAGTCGGTGTAAACGGGAACATTATAACCGAACTTGGATTCCAAGTCAGCTCGAAAGACAAGGTTACGGTTGAAGGTCAATTAATAAAACCTCAAAAGCTTGAATATTACAGATTTTATAAACCTGCCGGATATATTACCACCTCTGATGATGAAAAAGGAAGAAAGACTATTTATGATATAATTCCTCCCGAACTCAAAAATTTAAAACCGGTAGGCAGACTGGATAAAGATTCGACAGGTTTAATCATTATGACAAATGACGGCGATTTGATTAATGAAATGACTCACCCGTCTATAAAAGTACCAAAAATTTATATAGTTTCTATTAACGGCAAAATTACTCCTGAAGATGGCGAAAAAATGTTTAACGGTATTGATATCGAAACAGATACAGGAGAAAAGAAAACTGCGTATGCGGAAGTTTTCCCGATTGAAATTACTAATAAATCATCAATTATAAGAGTAACTTTGTATCAGGGAATTAACAGACAAATCAGGAAAATGTTTGCGTCACTGGGTTTTGAAGTGGTTTCACTCAAACGAATACAACATGCTACTGTTACACTGGATGGTTTAAAAAAAGGTATGATTAAACCTATGAAACCGAAACATGTTAACGAACTTAAAATGTTTTTAAATAAAACCATAAGGACCCAAAATGATTAAATATGCTATTGTCGGGAATATTGCATCCGGTAAATCAACCGTTGAAGAAATTCTAAGGAATAATGGATATAAGGTTTTTGATACAGATAAAATTGCGCATGAAATCCTAAATAATTCGAACGAAATCAGAGAAATTTTTAAAAGTTATGACATTATTACCGATAACAAAATTGACCGAAAAAAACTTGCCAAAATTGTCTTTTCTGACAAAAATCAACTAAAAAAGCTGGAAGCAGTTATACACCCAAAAGTAAAAGAAGAAATTTTAAAAATATTTAATATGAACTTTGATATTGTATTTATCTCAGTACCGCAGCTTTTTGAAGCAGGATTTGAAAATTTGTTTGACAAGATTATATTTATAACCGCTCAAAAAGATATCAGATTAAAGCGCCTGATTAAACGAAATAATTGTTCCGTAGAAGAAGGATTACAAAGAATTGAATCGCAGATTCCCGATGAAAACAAACTGCAAAAATGCGATTTAGTTATTGAAAATAATGATTCTGTCGACAATCTGAAAAATTTGGTAAACAAAATATTTCCGTCTAACAGATAGTATAAGCTTTTCGATAATACAACCAAATTCCTGCAAGCGTTAGCACAACATTAGGAGTGAATGCAGCAATAAGCGGAATTATTGAGCCTTCTTCTCCCATTGAAATAGAGAAAGCCCTAATCAAATAATACGCAAAAATTATTAGAACGCTAAACAAGAAGCCTCTGTTGTATCTGACTCTCGGCGGAGTGATTGCAAGCGGAACTCCTATTAGCACAAATACAATTGTCGTGAGTGGCAGTGCAATTTTATCGTACAAATCGATTTTAAGTTCGGGGCGGTTTTCCTTAATTATATATCGCATCAGTTGAATAAAATTATGTTCGTTTGCTAAATTTTTATCCATCTCTCTTGTCAAATCCATTCCAAAATATACAACTTTATCATTAAACAGTGTCGTTACGAGTGTTTTTCCGCTGTCTGTAATGGTATATATAACCCCTTTTTGGAATTTCCAGCCATCTTTAGTAGTATCCCCTTCTTTTGCTTGAAGTATTTGAATACTTTCTTCTTTTGAAGCGTCAAGCACTGTTATATTATGAAGTTTTTTACCTTCGCACTCTCCCACATAGAACAATCTCTTTAACATTCCGTTGTCTTTGACTTCTTTAAAAGTAAAATTTTGTTTGCCCTCCGGAATATTTTTTTGCGCAAAGGCATACAATGCCAGGTCTGTTGACTGTTTTGTCATGATGGGCACTATCGTTTCATTAACAAAGAAACTCATAAACGACATAATTATCGCAAAAATAAATATCGGTTTTGCAATACGGTTTATGCTTATTCCGCATGAACGCATAACAGTAATTTCAGAATTTAGGCTCAAATTATTCAAAGTCATTACAGTAGAAAGCAATACTCCCATCGGTATGGTCATTACAAATACCGAAGGAAGATGAAGGATGATTATTATAAATGCAAGCCTAAAAGAAATTCCGTATTTTGCTATTTGTTTGATAAGTGTTATAAATGTATCGGAAGCAAAAATAATTGACGTAAATACAAGAACACCCATTATAAACATCGAAATAACCTGCTTTAGAATATATTTATCCAGCAGCTTCATTCTTCTATATTTATAAGTTAATAATGTTACAAGCTTCCTCACACGAGTATTATAACATAGTTATGAAAAAACAATAAACAATTGAATTAATTATATACGATTTTTCCATACTCCGCCTTGTCGGTCAACAACTGCATCATAGCAGGACCAAATTCTAAAAATTCCTGTTAAACCGAGCACAGCATGCGTTACATTTTTCTCATAACTTTGGTCATTGACAGCCTGACCAATTCCGGGCCATATCAAAAGTGATAACAATCCGGCTCCAATTGATTTGCCGGTAACAGTTCCGTTTGTTCCATGGGTTCCGGCTAATACAGGCATATTTATTGAAACAATTGTAAGCAATAACAAAACAGCTAAAATCTTTTTCATATTTCCTCCTTTTGATAAACACATAACTATATTAGCATAAATTTTGCAGAAATATATGTGGTAAAAATAACATGTTGCATTTGCAACACTACCATGTTTTAATGTTCTATGAAAAGACCGAGGTAAAATGGAAAGCAAAAATTTGGAATGGAAATTCAAGATAAATCCGTGGATAACAATGATTCCGGTCATGCTTTCTATATTTATGTTTGCCCTGGACGAAACAATCTCCAACGTAGCTCTTCCATATATGGCAGGAACATTTTCAATCAGTCATAATGAATCAACATGGATAATTACAAGCTATCTGGTGGCAAGCGGTATAATTATTCCTGCTGTAGATTTTTTTAGCAGACTTATTGGCAGAAAACAGTATTTTTTACTGAGCATTATTATTTTCACCATCGCATCAATCATGTGCGGTTTTGCTAATTCCATGCCAATGATGCTGTTCTCCAGAATAGTTCAGGGGATTGGTGGTGGTGGTATAATGCCAATAGCTCAAGCCGTAATTTTTGAAATTTTTCCTAAAGAAAAATTACCCCAAGCAATGGCTGTCTTTGGTTTAGGTGTAATTATGGCCCCCATACTTGGTCCGTCAGTTGGAGGCTGGATTACTGAAAATTGGTCATGGCCGTTTATTTATTTCATTAATATCCCATTTGGGATTTTGGCACTATATTTAACGAAAAAATATATTGAAGAACCACCATATTCTTTGAAACAGAAAGATGTCAAAATGGATTTTTCAGGCTTCTTCTTTCTGGCAATGTGGCTTTTAACACTGCAAATAGTCCTTGATAAGGGAAATGATGCTGATTGGTTTAACGCAGCATGGATATGTAAATTATTCACAATATCTTGTTTATCATTTATAGCATTTGTAATAATTCAAAGAAGGAAAAGCAAGACAAAAACAGGCCTAATAAATCTTTCAATATTAAAAAATCACAATTTTCTGATAGGTACTGCAGGGCAAATTGTTTTAATGGGAGTATTAATGTCATCTGCTGCAATATTACCATCAATGCTTCAATCCTTGCTGGGTTATACTTCTTTCTTGAGCGGACTATCAATGATACCGAGAGGTTTAGGCTGTTTCGTAGCTTCAATTCTTAGCGGGATTTTAGTAGTTAAATTAGGAATAAAACCGGTTACTGTAATTGGGTTAACAACTCTTGCAATAGGAGGTATGCTGTTCGGACAAATAAATACAAATATTGCACTGGCAAATATTGCACTTCCGAATTTTGTCTTTGGCGCAGGCATGGTGTTATCAATGGTACCTCTATCAAATATTTCATGCGCAACACTTTCAAATGAAGAACAAACAAACGCATCCGGAGTACAAAACTTATTTAAAAATGTCGGCGCAGCAATAGGAACCTCTATTGCTACAACAACTATCACAAGATTTTCTCAAATGCATCAAATGATGATGATTAATACTTTAACTGATACCAATAACGTATTTTCTGAGCGAGTATCAGCAATTGCATCTGCATTTATGAATCAGGTTGATCCTGCTACTGCTGTTCACATGGCACAATATCAAATCTACGGTCTTTTAAGACAGCAAGCCATTCTATGGGGGTATGTTGAAACCTTCAGATATTACGCAATAGCAGTTATTCTTATTTTGCCATTCGTTTATTTCCTTAAAGAAACAAAACAACAAAAAAGCAATTAGATTACCTTAATCCTATGTACAATAGAAAAACAAGTATAATCGGAACGATAAACTTTAATCCCAAATCAAATATTTTAGCAATAAATTCATTATTAATAAACATTTTCCCTTTAATTTTAAGAAACCAGCCTGCTAAAATACATAAGAATAAAGTGTTTAACGGCATTAATAAATTTGATGTTGCGAAATCCAGAAAATCAAAGATTCCTCTGCCTGCAATCGTAAAACTGCTGAGAACGCCGAAAGATAAGCTTGCAGGTATTGCTATTGATGAAACTATGCAAAACAGCAATATACTTGACTTCATTCTCGAAAGGTGCAATCTTTCTATAAATGCAGCCACTGATGCTTCTAGAATACTAATACCTGAAGTTATTGCAGCCGCCGACAAAAGTAAGAAAAATGCTATAGCAACAATGTTTCCATGCGGTATTTGAGAAAAAATATGAGGTAATGTTACAAAAACGAGTCCTGCGCCGGAATTAGGTTCAAGCCCGAACGAAAATATCGCAGGGAAAATCATTATTCCTGCCATAATTGCAAATAAGGTATCCGAAAATATTATCGTGTATGCAGATTTTGTAATACTCTTATCCTCTTTAATATAGCTTCCGTAGGTTAATAACGCTCCCATACCAATACTTAAAGTAAATAAAGCCTGCCCCAAAGCTGCCAGAAACATTTGAGGACATATTTTGGAAAAATCAGGTTTAAACATATATTCCAAACCTTGATATGCATTTGGAAGGTTTAGTGAAAAAATAATTAAACCTACTAATATAACAGCAAATAAGGGCATTAAAACATTATTAGCGAATTCAATCCCTTTCTTTATACCCCTTGCCGTAAAAAATATACAAATAAACAGAAATAGAATTGTATAAACACATGTTGAAACAGGATTTTGCGTAAAATTAGTAAAATATTGAGCATAATCATTAACGGAAGGATTTATGAATCCAAGTACAATATAATTTATAATCCAACCACCTACTACAAAATAAAATGATGAAATCAAAATTCCCGTAATAGGGTTAAGGGCACCAATTATTTTCAGTTTCGGACTAACAGATTCGTATGCACCTATACATTCTTTTTGTGTAATTTTGCCCACAGCCAATTCTGCCACTAGCGGAATAAAACATATAGTAAGAATAATTGCAAGATACACAAACAGAAATACTGCGCCTCCATATTGCCCCATTATATAAGGAAATCTCCAAATATTTCCCAGTCCTACCGCAGAACCTACCGAAGCCAGTATAAAAGCGAACCTTGATGTCCAATTTGGTCTTGCATTTTCCATACACTCTGCACCTTCTCATTCTCCAACCTTAATAATTATATGAAAAATTGCTTAATTTATCAATTTTATATAGAATTATTTACATGATAGACGAATTGATACAAAAACTTAAAGATGCTAATCAACCCAAAAGCGATTTTGTCGGGTTAATGGATTCTTTTGGCGACCCTTATCTTGTTTTGATTGCCTGTATATTAAGCTTAAGAACAAATGATAAAACAACCTATCCCGCAACTCTTCGTATGCTAAAGCTTGCGGACAACCCGCATGATATGAAAGGGGTAAATGTAAAGGATTTGGCAGAAGCTATTTATCCGGTTGGATTTTATGAAAATAAAGCAAAACAGATTATCGAACTGTCAAGGATAATTGATGAGGAATTAGGCGGAAAATGTCCGGATGAAATTGAAGATTTGATTAAATTTAACGGTGTCGGACGAAAAACTGCAAATCTTGTCCTATCAAGAGGATTTAATAAACCTGCGATATGTGTGGACGTACATGTGCACAGAATTTTTAACAGGCTGGGTTACGTTAAAACTAAAAATCCCGAAGAAACAGAATTTGCACTTCGAGCTAAATTACCTAAAAAATATTGGATTGATATAAACACCCTAATGGTTACACACGGTCAAAACTGCTGTAAACCCCAAAAACCGAATTGCGAAAATTGTCCTATAGAAGAATTTTGTAAAAAGATAATATAACAACACCCGGTTTAGAGGATTTTTGATACATTATAACAAAATTGTAAAATTTAACAAATAATTAGCAAAATTTTTTTTTACTGGTTTAGAAATAAATGAGATTACATTTTATACGGAGTATTAATGGTGAAAATAGGTAGTATTCAAGCTGGTTTTCCGGCAATCGGATCTGGTAAAAACAAAAATATAAATACTAAATCAAATAATTCATTTGTAAGCTTTAGTACATCAACACCATTAGAATACCTGCACCACAGGATGAAAATAGAGATAATAAACATGTTCTACGGACACAGACCATTTGGTTTTCATTCTCCTGACGGATATGCAGAAGTGCTCAGGCAATTTGAAATAAGCGATTTTATAACTTTGCAGGGTGAATCAGCAGTATTTACAATGAAAGATCAAAATTTTATTTTAAAAATATCGTGTTCTCCATATGAGAAATTTATTCCGGAGTTTCATGCACCGGAACAAGAACGAGGAATCATAGTTACAGACAAAAAATATCCAATAATCAACGCCATAAAGAGTATCGAAACGAACAAATTCTATTGGGTTATACAAAAAAAGGGTATAATGCCTGTATCTGTAGCCGACCAGAATTCACTCATGCAGAGGGTATTGGAAGCAGGTTATAAATTGCGTGACATAAAATACGACCAGTTTGCATATTTTGACGGAGAAGTAAAATTTATTGACCTGGGATGCATATACAAAGACAGTGATACAGACAATTTACACAAGAACACGATGAAATAACAGTCTGTTTGAAAATTTTGAACAGTCCATAGAGCAGACTTCAGTCTACCTGTATATTTAGGTTGACTAAAGTCAACCCTACTTTTTAGTGCAGATATTAGGACAAAAAGTGCGAATGAGCGGACATTTTTGTTACTGATATCGGACTGTCTTGGATTATTGGCGGTTCGCAAGTTTTCATTCGCTTTATTTCTCTTACGAGAATAAGTCGCTCATTTCAACTTCCTCACTGGGGTGAGTTTCGCTAACGCTCACTCTTGCCAAAATCCGCATTTCGGATATTTTGACTCACTCAACTTCCGACCTTTTTAAATCGGCAAAAGCTGGATTGCTTCGCCCTGACAGGCTCGCAATGACAGAAAAATCTCCGACCAAATGTCCTGTTAAAAGGTATGAAAAAAGATACAAAACCCTTATATAATAAGGACAAAAAAATATGCCGCAACTCACTCTGCCGCAGGAAAAGCTGACTAAATGTCAGGTTTTCCGAGAGGGTTGTGCTTGACACAACATCCGAGTGAAGGCATATACTGTACTTGTAGTTTTATTCAAAGATAACAAATAAAAATATGCCGCAACTCGGAATTGAACCAAGGACACAGGGATTTTCAGTCCCTTGCTCTACCAACTGAGCTATTGCGGCATATATTTATTTGATTTTCACAATAATACAATTGTACAGGCTAAATATTATTAATCAATACTTTATCATAAATTTGTCCAACAAACTGCATCTTCCCCTAAAAACTTATCGCATTCTTTAAAATGAATAGGTGCATGTTCCAAAAATTTCCCACCGAGATTAATTTTAACCTGCGATGGATGATCAGTGTGTAAAATTAACACATTCTTTTGGGGTAAATATTCTTTACCATTTTGTCCATGCTCAATTACAGTTTCTTTTTCATTAATACAGTTTTGTACAATATTCCATGCTTCACCGCCCCAAAGAAGCATAACTAACGGTTTTTTGCGATTTAAAAGTTTTGTTATTATAAGATTAACAAAATTTTTCCAAGCGGTCATGTGAAATATTTTAGTTTTTTGCTGAGCTTTCTTATTTTCTTTAGCCGTTAACGAGTTATCAAAAGCGTTTTTATACGTAAGTGCTGTATTCAAAAGCAGTACCCCTGAATTTGCCCAGGCAGTTAAATCATTGTTTTTCGTTTCTGCTAATTTACTGCCGTATGCAGAATCAATAGCTTTAAAAATATTTCTTAATGACCCTGGAGTGGTTGAATTTTTACTTGAAAAAGCCAACCCGTGGGCATGCAAAGGATTTGGATAAGGGTCTTGCCCTAGAATCAAGACTTTTACCTTATCATACGGTACTAAATTGAGCGCATTAAAAATATTCTCAGGGACAGGGCTGGTAGATTCTTCCATAGCTCTTATTAAGTTTAAATCAGCCAGAAACGTGTCTGCTTCAATTCTCGTAAGCCAACCACACTCAATAAGACTAAAAAACAAATCCTTAATATCTAAAGTTTTAGGCTGAAGGGGCAATCCAAGTTGTGACATTTTTCCCTTCAATCATTGGTTTCTTTTCAACTACAATTTGATCTTCCGAAAGGTCGTTCAAAAATTTTTCTGCCAACTCAACAGCCAGATGTGAATGCTGCATTTCACGGCCTCTCAGCATGACAACTATCTTAACCTTGTTCCCTTGAGATATAAATTTCCTTATATTTTTAAGCCTTACCTCATAATCATGGGTATCAATCTTATAACGAACTTTTATTTCTTTGATTTCAACGATACGTTGTTTTTTCTTAACCTCTTTAGCTTTTTTTTCAAGCTCATAACGGTACTTACCAAAATTTAAAATCTTTGCTACCGGTGGAGCTTGGTTGGGGCTGATTACTACCAAATCTAAATCGGCATCTTCTGCCATCTTTAAAGCTTTCGCGGTTGAAACTATACCGCAATTTTCCCCATTTTCGTCTATTAATCTTACTTCCTTTGCTCTAATTTTTTCATTTACAAGCGGTGCATCTTTGCCGGAACTTTTTACGGCACGTTTGTCTTCGTTAGCGATAATTCGTCTCCTTTTTTTAATACATAATAATGATACCATGCTAATTGCAATTTTCAAGAGGGGGGCTTGGTAAAAACTATTAGGAAGAGACTTATAAAGTGTATTTATTATCAATTTTCATTATTGTTAATATAATCAGAGCTAATTGCGAGCCAGGTATATGAATCGTTTTCGGAAGGTACATCTGTGACAAAAGTTCCGCCGAAACGTCCTCTTGCAAAAGTCACATATCCTTCATCTGCTAAATTATCAAGCGCTTTCTTTATGGTTTTTCCGCTGGTTGAATATTCTTTTGCCAGCATTTTTATTGATGGTAATCTATCACCGGTTTTGCAATTTGATTTAATATATAACTTAATTTTGCTTTCAATTTTTTCGTAGTTGTAAAATTCTGCAGGTTTTGGTTCGGTAATACTCATAACAACAGTCCCGTATTGCCCTCTTCTTGAATAGACAATACCCTCCTTCGCAAGTAATTTGATTCCGTCATGCACCGTTTTCAAACTTATCTCGAACTTTTCAGACAAGACTACACTTGGCGGTAATTTGTCGCCCGGAGATAAATTTTCGATTATATATTTTTTGATTTTTCCGGCAACTTTTTCTACGAGAGTTTTTGCTTCAATATTTTGGGTTCGGAAAGAACGTCCTGTCAATACAAATTGCTTTTTCTTTTTTTCCAATATACCCTCAAGTATAAGCTTCGAAATAGAAGCCCTGATTGTTGCTCCGGAAACATTCATGATCTCCGCAAGCTTACGAGTTGGGGGGAGTGAGTCGCCGGCTTCAAACTTATTTTCTTTAAGGTATTTTTTTATCAAGTTAGTTGCTAAATCTTTTTTAGAAGTAAGTTTTTCAATACGCTTGTTTTGACGATCTTTCACATAAGATCCTATTTTTTGCTTAGATTCAATATAACCGGCATCTTCTACAAAGCGAAAAACATTTTGCATTGTTCCCTGACTGACCCCGATATGACACGCAATTTCTGCTTTAGATGGCAGCAAGTCTCCTTCTCTGATTTTTTTGTTTTTCAATGACATAACAATCCAGGAAATAAGCCATTTAGACAATTTCTCAACCTTATTTTCTTTTGGTGCAAAACTGTGCACATGTGGTGTCATTTCCGATAATTGGATTTTTCTCAAAACTATACTCCAGAACTTATTATTTATATTATAATAACCCGAAAGTATAAAAACATTCAAGAGGAAGTAATATATAATTTAGAAGAATGCTAAATTTTTCGTTTTTTACCCTACAATCGCTTTATAAATTAATGAGGAAGCTTTAACAATAAAATCTTTACCCAGAGGAGAATTATATGGGCGCTGGGCAAGAATCACAACAATATATTTTTTGCCGTTCGGTGCGAATACAATTCCCGCATCTCCTAGCATTGTACCTATATCGCCTGTTTTATGGATAAATAAAGCACCCTCGCCAAGTCCTGCTTGAATTAATCGGTCATTCTTCACATGGCTCATATAATCAATTATGTATTCTCTTGAATTAATATTCAAAAAACCGGGATTATCCAAATTGTATAATATTTTAGCTAAATCAGCAGCAGTTGTTTTATTTGTGCCGTTTAAATCAGGAAGCCATGTCCTCACATAAGTAGTGGAAATCCCCCAATCTCTTAGTCCTGCATTAATATCTTCCATTCCGCCCATTTTTGCCATTAGCATATTGGTTGAAGTATTGTCGGAATCCTGAATCATAACTTTTGCCAAATAATCCATTGTATAAGATGTATTAGCCGGTAAATATTGCATATTACCGGAACCGGATGAACGATATTGTTCGGTCATTTTCATCTCATCGTATATAGTGAACTGGTCAGCCTCTATAGATTTAAACATTCTGACAAGAACAGGAATTTTAATTATACTGGCTGCAGGAAAAAGTTCCTGCGAATTAATATCAACATATTGACCTTGGTCATACTCCCAAACATATACAGATGGTTTTATTGTTTTATACTGTTCCATTAGCGTTTTTAACTGATTTTTTAATTCAGCAAGTTCACTTGTATGATACATTGTTGTTACTTCACTGTGAACTTTTTGTATTGTTGGTGTCAACAACAGCTGATTATCAAATATGCTGTTGTGTACGTAATTTGTTGAGGGATTTGCCAAACTGTACAAATTTACAGATGTATTATATGCGGGATTTTCTTTTCCGATATTATTTTGATATCCCAAAGTCGTATTAAGTTTATTCGGATAGACTACTTGTTTAACTAAAGTATTGTATGAATGCGGAAGTACAAAAATACCGAATGAAAATAAAAAAGCAAGCGTAACAACAAGCCTGAAAAATTCTACAATCGGGTTGGATTTTTTATGGAGCGTTTTCCTGCGGGATATTTTTTTTGCAGGCAATGCTTTCTTTGCGGACTTGTAGTGATTAGGCACCGCATAAATATCAGTTCGCCGTACTTGCTGTTCGTAAGCGTACAATAAAAATCCCTCCGAATGCTTGACATACTAATATTAACATTATGTTAATTAAGTAAAATCCGTTAAACAGAGGAATTTGTTATTAAGATTAAACCTAAAACTGCTCTAAAAACCTTTTGTCGTTATTAAAGAAAAGTCTTATGTCATCAACAGCATATTTTAACATAGCAAGACGCTCGACACCCATTCCAAAAGCAAAGCCCGTATATATTTCAGGGTCAATTCCCACACCTTTTAGCACGTTAACATCAACCATACCGCAACCTAAGATTTCTAACCAACCTGTGCCGCTGCAAGTTCTACATCCTTTTCCCTGACACATTATACATTGAACATCAACTTCTGCAGATGGTTCCGTAAACGGGAAAAAACTACTTCTAAATCTTGTTGGGCGCGAAGTACCAAAATATTGCCGGATAAATTCATTCAAAACACCTTTTAAATCACCAAACGTTATATCTTTATCAACATATAAACCTTCTATTTGATGAAAGAAATTATTTTTTCTGGCATTAATGTTCTCATTTCTATAAACACGCCCTGGTGCAATAAACTTTATAGGAGGCTTCTTATTCTCCATGATGTGTATTTGTGCACCTGAAGTTTGGCTCCTCAATACCACATTACTCGCTATTTTTGAGTAAAAAGTATCCTGTACATCCCTTGCAGGATGATCTTTTGGTACATTCAACATATCAAAATTATAATATTCTGTCTCAACCTCGGGAGATAAAATCGGATCGACAACGGAAAATCCCAGATTTTGGAATATAGAAACAATTTCATTTGTGGTTTGTGTAAGCGGGTGAACTTTACCCATAGGAACTTGTTTACCAGTTAAAGTTATATCTATCCTGTCTTTCTTCAATCTTTCATTTAATTCTTTACTATAAAAATTTTCATGTTTTTCTTGAATAAGTTTTTCCAGCTCTTCGTTAATTTTATTTGCAAATGCGCCAACATCTCTTTTTTCTTCGTCAGATAAATCTTTTAATCCTCTTTTGATGGCGTTAAACTCCCCTTTGCGACTCAAATATTTTAAACGAATTTCGTCTAAATCATTTATACTTGCAGCCTTTTCCAAGTCATTTTTTGCTGAATTATAAATATTTTCCAACTGTGCTTTCATAAAATATCTCCCTTTTATCTTATGTTATCGCAATGACATAAAAATGTAAAATAATAATTTATTCGTGGTATTATATTATCAAACATTAATAAGGAGAACATCATGCAAGCTAGACGTGCATCAAGAGAATTAGCGCTTATACTTTTTTCACAATTTGAAAAAGAAATTTCAAAGTATTCAAAATCAGATTTTGAAGATATAATGCTTAAATCCGTTAGAATTCTTTCAGAATCCGCATCTGAAGAATTGAAGCTTACAATAGGCTCTCTGATTGACATAAAAAGTATGCTCGAAGATTATGAAGCGGAGCATGAATCAAATCTTTCACGTCCGATTGGAGCTAAAAATAAACCCGTACAAATTCCAATGACAGATGAAATGATTGCCAAAGTTGATTCAATGCTTGATGTTGCAGAAAAAGCAATTCTTGCGCTTGAAATAGCAGAATTTACAACATTGGAAAATAATTCAGATGTTAAAAACTATACGATAAAAATCGCATCAATGTTTAAAGAACATAGCAAAGAAGTTGATGCTCAAATTCAAAAATATTCAAACGGCTGGGATATTTCAAGACTTGTTAAAATAGATAAAGATATTTTAAGAATTGCAATTACGGAACTTTTATACATTAAAGAAACTCCTATTAAAGTAGTTGCTGATGAAGCCGTTGAACTTGCTAAAAAATACTCTACTGATGATTCTTCGTCGTTTGTTAACGGTATAATCGCTAAAGTTATTCTTGAAAACGGACTTAAGGGATAAGGGGTAAAATAGATTTGTTTAATCTCTTTGACAAATTAAAATCCACTATTACAAAAACCACTCAATCGCTAATTGGAAATGTTGTTGATACCGTTGGGGACGAAGAGGAATTTTCGGATTTCGTTCTTGATGATATGGAAGACGTTCTGATTTCTGCTGACCTTGGAGTCGGTTATGCATCCGAACTTACGGACAAGCTGCGTTCTCAGACAAAAATTAAACCTTCGCAAGTGAAAGAATATTTGAAAGAAGAATTTTTAAAAACACTTGCTACTGCTGGTTCATGTGAACTTAATTTCAAAGAAAATGAACTAAATATCTATTTTATAACAGGTGTAAACGGCGTAGGTAAAACAACGCTTATCGGTAAAATGGCATATATGTTTAAAGAACGTGGATTAAAAGTTCTTGTGGCCGCAGGAGATACATTCCGAGCAGCAGCTGAGGAACAAGCCGATATTTGGTCGAAACGTTCCGGCGCCGATATAGTCAGAAGAGATAAAGCAGATCCGGCATCAGTTGTCTATGAAGCAATTCAAAAAGGTATAAATGAGGGTTATAATGTTCTTCTGATAGATACAGCCGGACGTTTACAGAATAAATTTAACCTGATGGAAGAATTGCAAAAAATCAAAACGGTAGTAGATAAAAATGCCCCTGACTGCTTAAGAGAAAGTATTCTTGTAATTGATGCCAATACCGGACAAAACGGATTACAGCAGGCACAAGTGTTTAAAGAGTGTGTAAATTTAACAGCCGTAGCGCTTACCAAACTCGACGGAACTGCAAAAGGCGGAATTGTATTAGCTATAGCCAAAAACCTCGGACTTCCTGTTAAACTAGTCGGCGTTGGAGAAAAAATGGAAGATTTAAAACCGTTTGAATCGAATGAATTTATCAAGGCTTTGTTTGAATAACGATTATTCGTCTTTATTCGACTTGGTTATAACACTAATTGCACTTAAAACAATCATTATCAAAAGCAAAACGCCAATATATGCAAAATAGTGTTTAATTGCGCCTGTAAAATATGTTGCAATCGCACCTCCTACGATGGCGACTGACGTCAAAATTGCAACGGTTATTTTTTGCGAAAAACCAGCTTTCAAAAGCTTATGGTGGATATGTTCGGCATCTGCCACAAAAGGGGACTTACCTTTCATAATCCTGCGTAAACTCGAATAAGTAATATCCATAATAGGGACTGCAAGCACAATAAAAGGAAGGAGTATAGCAAGAGTAGCGCCCTTCATGACACCCGCAATAGAGAGTGTCGCAAGCAAAAATCCGGAAAATAAAGCACCTGAATCACCCATAAATATTTTTGCAGGATTAAAATTATAGGTAAGAAATGCAAGCATTGAACCGGCCAAAATAAAAGCAATCAGTGCAGTTATTGGCTGGGCAGGAGTTACAGCAACAGCGATTATAGCAAGAGTTATCGAATTAACCGTAATAACCGAGCCTGCTAGTCCATCAACACCATCTATGAAGTTGACAGCGTTTGATATTCCCACAATCCATAAAAGTGTTATCGGATACGAAAGTATTCCCAATTGAAAAGGATTACCTCCAAACGGGTTGAATATAGTATCTATTTTTACACCTAAAAGATATACTATAGTAGCAATAGAAAGCTGTATCAATAATTTAAATTTCGCATCTAAATTATAAATATCGTCTACTAACCCTAAAAGAAACATTAAGGAACCGCCAAGCAAAATTCCGGAAAGTAAACTTCCGTATGGGTAATAGCTTAAAAGGACTAAGCATAAAAATGTGAGCATTGTGCTTGACCAAATTGCAATTCCACCTAATCTTGAAATTGGATTTTTATGTATTTTCCTTTCGTTGGGAACATCTACCAGTCCTTCTTTTTGTGAAAATTCAATTACAAAAGGTACTATGAATACTCCCAATAAGTAAGAAACAAATGCTCCTATTATATGCGCCTGCGTAAGTTTAAATAACATTTCAACCTTTCTTTATTAACATCAATCTGATAATTTGTTCAAGAATCAAAATATATTTACCCCTAGTACAGCGGATGTGCTTCACAAAGCTTTAATGCATCCGCTCTTAATTTTGCCAAAATTTCATCATTGTCAGAATTTTTGATAGCTTCTGCAATAATTCTTGAAACTTCCTTCATATCGTTTTCTTTAAAGCCTCTTGTCGTCATAGCAGGTGTACCTAATCTGATACCGCTTGTAACAAAAGGACTTTGCGGATCATTCGGAACAGTATTTTTGTTCGCAGTAATCCCGACCCGCTCTAACACATTTGCCATATCTTTACCGGTTTTGCCTGTTTTTCTTAAATCAAGAGTCATCAAATGATTTTCTGTCATCCCGCCAACAATGTCTAAACCGTTGTCCATAAGTCCCTGCGCTAAAGCCTTGGCATTTTTAACAATTTGTTTTGCATATTCTTTAAATTCCGGCTGCATGGCTTCTTTTAATGCAACAGCTTTTCCTGCAATAATGTGTTCCAACGGTCCGCCCTGACATCCCGGGAAAACTGCTTTATCAAGCTGTTGAGCGAGGTTTTCATCGCACATAATAATACCGCCTCTTGGCCCTCTTAAGGTCTTATGTGTTGTAGTCGTTACAAAATGTGCATAACCTGCCGGAGAAGGATGAACACCACCCGCGACTAGTCCTGCAATGTGAGCGATATCGGCAAGTAAATAAGCACCAACCTCATCTGCAATTTCTCTAAATTTCTTAAAATCAATTATTTTTGAATAATTGCTGGCACCGCAAATAATGAGTTTTGGCTTATGCTCAAGTGCCATTTTGCGAACGTCGTCATAATCAATATTTCCGTTTTCATCAACTCCATAGCTTTTTACATCAAAGAATAATCCGGAAAAATTTACAGGTGAACCATGGCTTAAATGCCCTCCGTTGGATAAATCCATTCCGAGGACTCTGTCACCCGGTTTTAGAACAGACATAAACACAGCCATATTAGCCTGAGCGCCTGAATGCGGCTGGACATTCGCATGATCCATTTTGAAAAGCTCGCATGCCCGTTTCTGTGCCAATTCTTCAACTTTATCTATAGCTTCACATCCGTTGTAATAACGCTTGTGAGGTTTACCTTCCGCATATTTGTTTGTCAAAATAGTTCCGCAAGCTTCCATAACAGCAGGCGATGTAAAGTTCTCACTTGCAATCAGTTCTATATTCGTTTGCTGACGATGTAATTCTTCTTCAATATATCCTGTAAGTTCAGGATCAATAGCTCTAACTTTCTCTAAATACATTTACCCCTCTCCTCTCATTTTCTTCATTATAGAGGAAAATTGTTCCTTGTGCAAAGTGGTAAATATATGTTAAATCTTGGTTAAAACAAGAAATTTTTAACAAAGTATTAATATGTTATAATTGTCCTGATGAAGTATAAAAATTTAACAAAAGAACAAATTCTCATATCATTAGACAGGCTAACGAGGTTTAAATATACAAAAGATAAGTATTTAAGAGTATATACTGATATACTTACCTCATGCTTAATAGACCCGAAATTTAAAAAAACTGATATTGAAAAACTTGATTTTGTAAAACTGACGAAACTGGTGGAAGGAATTTTTAATTCAAGTGTTTTGTCTTTTGTGAATTCTTGCAATAATAACGACTACAGTATTAACACTTTTTTGCAAAACTATGAAAATACAGTTTTCATAAATAATTCGGAAATTCAAGAGTTACTGAATAATAAATTTGATTATAAAAGTGCAATAAGTTTAATTCCAAATGACTGCCCCATTAATCTGAAGTGGCTAAAAATAATTTCTACCGAGCAATCTGATTTTAAAAATTTACGTGAAAAGTATTCTTTAAAATACCCTATTGAGAAACTGATACTTGCGGAAGGAATAACTGAAGAAATTCTGCTTCCGAAATTTGCTGAATTCTTGGGAGAAGATTTTAATAAATCAGGAATCCACGTAATTCCCGCCGGCGGGAAAAATCAGGTTGTAAAAATGTATTACAAACTAATTGCGGAAGTTAAACTCCCGATTTTTGTACTTTTGGACAAAGATGCTGAAGAGAATATTAATCAAATAAAACCAAAATTAAGAAAAATTGATAAAATACATCTCGTTTCGTGCGGAGAATTTGAAGATTTACTGCCCACAAAGCTTATTGTTAAAACCGTCAACAAACATTTTGAAAATTTTCTTACAATCAGCGAGCAAGATTTAATCGCAGAAACACCTACAGCAAAAAAATTGGAAGAAATATTTAAAACAAAAGGTTTACATGAATTTAAAAAAGCCGAATTTTCAAAACTTGTAAGCGAAAATATAAATGATGAATCGGATGTCTCAGAAGAAATTCGAAAAATCATCAAGGAACTTAAAGGTGTTTAGATATCTTGACACTAAATTTTGTTCTTGATAACATCGTACTTGTGACTGAAAGGTCAATTAGCTGAAAATTTTAATAGTAGCATGCGCTTGTAGCTCAGTCGGTAGAGCAATCCCCTTTTAAGGGAGAGGTCGCGCGTTCGAATCGCGCCAGGCGCACCATAAAAAAAGAAAGTCACCTGACTTTCTTTTTTTATGGTCATTTGGCTAAGATGAAAATGCTTTTGCGTTCGAGCGCGAACGAGCAGAGGCTGGAGTGTTTTTGCCAAGTGATGCAATCACTATGGCAAAACACAGAATTGCCGTTTAATGCGAGTGAGCAAGACAATCGCGCCAGGCGCATATTTTTGTGTTTATTTTTTATTAAAATGCTCACAAAATGCTCACAATTTTTTAGTAAATTTACTGCAAAAGATCCTCAAAACGTTAAAACCCTAAAACCAAACTAATTTTCCGGTCTTAGGAATGTTGCTCTAAAATGGTACATTCCTCTTAGCTATTAGTAATCTCTATAGCTTGTATCCATATCTGTGTATTCGGAATCACTGCCCCCTTCTTGGGATGAACCGGCAACAGCACCCGCAAATGTACCAACTTCAGCTACAAATAAAGGTGCTAATAAACCGCCACTTAAAACAGTACCAAGAAAAAGTCCCAAGCCTGCGCCAATTGCAGCACCAGCACCAGCCTTCCATCCTTTGAAAGATGGTTGAACAACCGGAGTTGAATTACATTTTTTACAATTTCGATTTGACACTACTCTCTGTGGAGCAACGGTAACAGGATATACTCTCATAATAAATCCTTTCCTTGCTATTTATATTCTGGGAGAAATTCACACATTGTAAGATTAAAATCATTGGGTCAATTTGTCAATAGTCCTTACGGATGATATTTTATTAGAATAAACATTATAGATAAGATTGAGTATTATTAAGATACGTTTACAATCACCAAACAATTATTTACAGATTTTTGTTTGTATGCTAATTTTTAAATATATTGGAGGTGTGTATTATGAAAATTAATGGAATCGGCGCAAATGTTTCACATAAACTGGCCACAATAATGCTTGGAACAGGACTATTGATGTCCACAATGACAAGTTCAAAAGCTCAAGGATTACAAAATGATGTTTTCCGAAAAGAAAGTACTGAGATACAAAATGAAAAAACAAACAAAGACCATATGAAAGGTGAATTAATATTGGGGAGCGGTATACTTGCGTACTTGGGTTGTTTATGGATTGGAAACAAAAAACAAAAACAAATGCCAAATAAATAGATATATATACATAAAAAAAATACCGATGGTTTTCGACCATCGGTATTTTTTCTTTTATTTTTCTTATGCAACACCTGTTCTTTTAATCATTTCCCATAATTCAGCCTCAGTCATAGGTTTACTTTGAACCTCATCAGGATTACTTTTTGCTGATTCTTGTATCAAATGATTCTTTTGAGCATATTCATACAATTTTGCACTGACACCTGATATTGTTAACGGCATGCGCTCCTTACTTACATCGGCACAATCTTCCTTTTCTAAGAATAATGGAATATGCTTATACCTATTGTCATTTGCAGTCAGTGATTCTATAAACTTCAGCAGTTTTTTGCCGGCATTATAACCTTCAGTATTTTTTACAACTCCTGATAAAAAATCGTATGCTGCACGACCTTCTGCAACTGTCATTCCGTTCGGTACCATGACTTCACAAGTTGAACCTTTGTAGAATTTAGTTACAAGCTCCTTTGTACCATCTACACAAGGATAGAAAGCCGCACAGTGATAAAGTGTTTCATCCAAGTAATTTACTCCGAGACGCCCCCAAATACCTTTGAAAGAACTGTTTTGATTTTTTTGCCTGCAGTCATAAGCTGTGTTAATAGCTTGAATTCTCATAATTTCTCCTTTTCCAAACAAAATGCTACACACAATGATATATTATCGTATATTTAGAATTATATCACTTAACACGAAAAGTGTTAATTTATGACACGATTATATGAAACAAAACTTTATATTTTATATTACTTGATAAATGTCTGCATTTTAGAATCTACACAAGAATAACTTGCCGTACATTTTTTATCCAAATATCTGGCTTTTTTACATTTCGTTTTATACAACATAACATAAGGAAGCCCTGCCATAATTTTAAACCTGTCAGAATATTCTTTAGCTTCTTTTTTTGTGATGTTTAATTCCACAAAATCAAAAGACGTTCCATACGATTTTTGAATTCTTCTAAACTGAAGTAACGCATTTTGGTATCCATCAGCCCAATCAGCATACACTAAAACAGCCATTGGTTTATTATCATTATTTGCCAGCGCGTTTGAAAAACTAACAGCAGCACTTACATCGGTTATACTTAATACAATCAAAGTAACTAACAGTAAAAATCTTTTCATAACAAAATTCCTTATTATTCTGCAGATGATAAAATATCCATTTCTTCAGCCGAAGCATATGCCGAGTGGCAGCCACAATCACAGTAGATAACTTCCCCGGTTGTTCCGCTCGACAAGTCGGATGCCAAATATAATCCTGCTTTTCCAACATCTTCAAGTGAAACATTTTTCTTTAAAGGCGCCCTTAAAACAGCTGCTTTTAACATTTTTGAAAAACCGCTTATTCCCATCGAAGCTAACGTTTTAACCGGGCCCGAAGATAAGCAGTTTACACGTATACCTTTATGGCCTAAATCAACAGCAAGAAATCTCATTGAGGACTCTAATGCTGCTTTTGCAACACCCATAACATTATAACTTGGTACGGAAAGAACAGAACCTAAATAAGTTAGCGCCAAAATAGAACCGCCTTCATTCATAACCGGTTCTGCATATTTTGAAACTGTAACAAGAGAATATGCGCTAACACCCATTGCAATATCCCAAGCTTCTTTGGTAGTATCAACAAATCTACCCATTAAAGCTTCTTTCGGTGCAAACGCAACTGCATGAACAACAAAATCTAAATTCCCGTACACTTTAGCACATTCTTTAAAAACTGCTTCGACTTCATTTTCTTTTGTAACATCACAGCTCATTATCACTTTTGCATTCATACCCTCAGCAATAGGCTTAACCCTTTTTTCCATAGCCTCGCCTGCGTACGTAAAAGCGATTTCTGCTCCTTCTTTATATAGTTGTTCGGCTATACCATATGCAATCCCATGAGTATTTGAGACACCAAATATAACCCCTTTCTTACCGGACATTATTCCCATAAATAAAACTCCTACTCTCTAACTGATTACGTTTAAATATTAGCAAAAAAGAGTACATATTGCAAATTAAAAATTTATTTAAAAATTTGAAATTAACACTTGCGGAGCAATATATAATATGCTATAATAAGTATATAAAGTAGCAATGTAAGAATTATATTTGTAGCAAAGAGAAAGTGTTATTCGTACAATTATCACAGGATTTACCCCGGTACGAGACAAACGTAAAAACGAGTTTACGAACAGCGCACTTTAGAACAAGCAGTAGTAAAATACAGGATTAGTATGTCTATATCATTCAGCGGACTTGCATCCGGATTAGATACATCAACATGGGTTACATCCCTGACGAGATTGCGCCAGGCTAAAGTTACTACGCTTGAAAATCAAAAAACCGAAATTGCTGCTGCACAAACAACATTGCAAGGGATACGTTCGATATTTGCATCTTTTCGTGCTTCATTAGAAAAGATAACGGATTCCAAATTCAAAGTTTCAAATATGGATATCTTTTCAAAAAAAATAGCGGAAGTAACAAATGCTGCTGTTCTTTCTGCTACTGCCAAATCTACTGCTGCTGAGGGGAATTACGCTGTAAAGGTAAATAACATTGCTACAAGGACACAAGTAAAGAGTGGTTATCGCTACAAAACAACGCTTGTTTCTACAACTCAAGCTACGACAAGTTCTTCATTTTCAAACATCGGGATAGGATATGGAACTAACCCTGAGACAGGCATCACAGCCGGCGATATAGAAATCGACCATGACGACGTCACGAGCAGAATATCTATAAGCGAAAACGAAACAATGAGCTCGTTTTTAGGCAAGCTGCATGCTGCGGGGATTAATGCAGAATTCAATAACGAAACAGGTATATTCTCAATAGACGTAAATGTAGGTGATATAAGAGATATCGGGAATACAAACATTTTAAGTAAATTAAATATTAGCGATATAAATTACGGATATACGGGAGAGCAACTAAAAATAGAGGGTTCTCATGAAGAATACCATCAAGCTACAAATGAAACGCTGCTTTCAGATTTGGGAGTATCAGTTGGTACAATATCAATAAGTACCGCAAACGGTGATTATGAAGTTACTTTAGATGAAAACGATACAATTGGGTCATTGGTTTCTGTACTGCGGAGTGAGGGGATCGAAGCTACTTTTAATGATGGAGTATTCAGTATTACTAATGCTAACATCACCAATGACGGTACAACCGGATTAATTGAGCATTTTGGATTATCCTCATCTAATATTGCCACTCAAACTCAGGAGTCTGAAGGATTAACATATCAAACTGTTTATTCTCAAACGACCATGGCGCAGCTTGATTCACTGTTAAAAGATCTTGACGGAGTCATACTGGATGGTAATCAAACAATCAACGTAAAAGATGCTGACGGTAATTCATCAATAATAACTGTCGGAACATCAACGACAATTAATGATATGGTCGGAATGATGAACGATGCCGGATTGAGTGTAAGTTACAATGAAAATACTGGAGTTTTAAGCATTGATGACGGTTGGATAATGTCAGGGGGAACATTTGATGTTGAATCAGCATTCGGACTTCAATACACCGGAGTTCCGGCAATTGTCACCGGTAGTGCATTAACTGTCACAACTACGACAGTAACGGGTGCTACAGGTGCTACACAACTGAAGGATTTATCTACAGCTGTAACAAGCGGTACTATAAAAGTTACCGATACAACCGATACAGTCCATAATTTGGTTATAAACGAAAATTCAACAATAAATGAATTGGTTTCTCAAATAAGAGGATTAGGATTAGGTGCAGAATTTGATAATACAACCGGGGTTTTGACATTAACCGGTGGTTCTTATACTACTGAAGGTGTACCTGAAGGAAGTGCATCAAACTTTTTAAATGTATTTTTCGGTTCTGATACACTAACTCCAAGTGCAATCGACTCTGCTACATCAACATCTCAAGCATTGAGAGAAAGTTCTGTCACCACACACACTGCAGAGGGGACGACTACATTAAATCAACTGGGGATGGCTAATGAAACTTACACTGCTACATTTGCTACAGGGGCTACGGAGACTGAAATTGAGATAAACGGAAGTATGACTATGTCCGGCTTGGTAAGCGCACTAAGGAGTGCCGGCATTGATGCGAACTTCGATGCGGCAACTTCACAATTACAACTGACTGATGCCGAATTTGTGGGAGTTACAGGCGGAAACTTTGATACAATAATGAATTTTGCCGAAACTATAACCGGAAGGTATGTAACTTCGGATAGTGTAACCTCGCAGACAGTAACAATCGGTAAAGAAATGACATCTGCCGGCATTGTATATCATACTATTTACAACACTTCAACGGTATCAACGACTGTTACGGAAACCTCTCCTATTGTTACCACGAGCGGAGTGCTCGGCTATCAAAGCGTTGTGACGACACAAACAGCCGGAACAGAAGGAATCAGCATAGAAGGAACGCAAATTACATATACAGAATACACATCTGTCCCGACAATACAAACCACTGGGACATTAACATACGAGAGTATAAGTGTAACTCCTTCAACGACGACAACCGTCGGACAAACCGTCACCAGTTCAACAATTTATACAAATGTAACTAACGGTGTAGAACAAACAAGTTCGCTAACATATACAACCGTAAATAATGTTCCGGGAACTACGACAACAGTCGGACAAACAATAACCGGAGCTACAATATACACTGATGTGACAATCGGAGCAACGCAAACGAACGATTTGGCATATACAATTGTTTCAACCACCAATGTTGGGCAAACAATATCATCTACGATTTATACAAATGTAACGACGGGTATATCACAAACAAGCACCCTTACATACACTAGTTCAACTGAAACAGTCACAGCTACGGGTGAAACCACTATGGCTCAGCTCGGACTGAATCAGAGCGGATTTATTGTAAATAATACCGGAAATACAGTTACCATACAGACTACTGACACTATAAATGCTGTTATTTCGAAGATAAGTTCTCTCGGAATTACCGCATCATTTAATGATGGTGAGTTGACAATAGGATATGAAAGTGACGCAAACTATTTAGCAAACATTTCCTCTAATGTTTCATCTGTTATTGGAATTGATGACGGAGAAAATATTTCTTACTCGATTCAAAACGGAGTCACTGCAAATGCTTCCATGACCCTTGCACAATTGGGCATGATAGGCGAAACAGGTACAATCGTAACGGATTTTGGTACATTTACCGTTTCATCTACAAATACTTTGCAGGATGTAATGGGTATGCTTGACGGTTCATATTATACAGACTGGTTTAGTTCCGTAGAATCAACTGCAGGAAAGCTTAACGGCTTGTCATTGGAAGAATGTACCGCTCTGCATGGCGGATTTATTACAACAGTTGTTACCAATACAGCAGAAATCACGGTTGTAAATGCGGCAGATTTGGAAGCTGCACTTGCTAATTATACAACAATCGGTATAGGGAGTTCAGAAGCTCTGGCAGAGTTAGCCAAAATTGTAAACGGGACAGACGGCTATACTGCAAATAATTGCGAAGGCAAGACCATAGTTCTGACAACCGACCTTGACCTGGCCTCTATTTGTGCCGCAAATACCGATGGCGAAGGATATGGCGGGTGGACTGCAATAGGTAAAAGTGGCGCAGCATTCTACGGAGACTTTAACGGTAACGGACACTCTATATCAGGACTGTATATAAATAAGGCTGACGAAAATTACCAAGGTCTCTTTGGGTATGTTTATGCAGGTACGCTCAAAAACGTAGCCGTCATTGATGCTGACGTCACAGGCAGGAGCTATACCGGCGGGCTTGTGGGCTATAGTAGTAGCTATAGTAGGAATACTATTACTAATTGTTACACTACAGGGAGTGTCACAGGTAATAACTATACCGGCGGGCTGGCAGGGCAAGCATATAACCTCCAGCATAGCTATGCCACAGCGGATGTCACAGGCGGAGACTATACCGGCGGGCTGGCAGGGCAAGCATATAACAGTATTAACATCAAAAACTGTTATGCCACAGGGAGTGTCACAGGTAATAACAATACCGGCGGGCTGTTTGGGGCCGCGAATGGCTATACCATCACAAACTGCTACACAACAGGGAGTGTCACAGGTAATAACAATACCGGCGGTCTGGCCGGATACAGTCGTATTGCTATCAAGAATAGCTACGCCACAGGTGATGTCACAGGTACACACAGTACAGGCGGGCTGGTGGGGAAGATTTATTATAATAACAGTGACTACATCACGAATAGTTATGCCACAGGGGATGTTTCAGGTACAACTAATGTCGGCGGGCTGGTAGGACAAGTCAGTCTCTCGGGGAGCTCAATGAGTTGGAGCAATATATTATCCTCCGGGGCAGTCTTTGGTGAAAATAATGTCGGAGGTCTGGTTGGTTATATAAATAATACATCAAGTGGTAACACTTTTTATACAGTTAGTATCTCAAATTCAGCTGCAAGTCTATCAAGCGCAGACGCAACTTTAATAGGTGGAGAGGGAGCAGGTAGCACATCTTACGAAAGCGGGCAGATGGAAGGCTGGCTGGAAAATATCGCAGTTATTAATGCAATTAACACAACATTAGAAAACGGTGAATTAACTATCTCACCTGATGGCAATCATTATCTAAAATCCATGTCTTCAAATCTCGAACTTTTATTTGGTATAAACAGCGGGTATGGAGAAACATACAGCTCACATATTACGACGGAAACAGTTACCGCAACTAATGCAACGACTATGTCCCAGCTTGGTTTAAATCAAAACGGAATAATCGTAAACAACGCAGGAAACACCGTCACTGTCGAAACTACCGATACTATTGCATCTGTTGTTTCAAAAATAGGTTCATTGGGAGTAACTGCAGAATTTACCGACGGCACTCTAACAGTCGGAAACAGTAATGACAGTAATTATATAACAAATATTTCTACGGATATTTCCGCAGTACTGGGAATTGATGAAGGTGAACATGATTCATACAATGTTCTGAACGGAGTGACAGCTGACACATCTATGACTCTTGCACAGCTTGGCATGTCAGGTACAAGCGGAGTTGTGGTAACAGATTCCGGAACCTATACGGTTTCAGCTACCGATACTGTTCAAGATGCAATAGATGCAATTGCCGGCTTTGATTTGCCTGATTGGGCTGGATCTATCATAAGCGACCCGACAATAGCAATTGCAGGAACAATAGACGGCGTTTCATTGGCAAACGTTGCTGCAGCTAACAACGGATTTATTGGAGAAGTTGAAATTGATACACCTGAAATTACTGTTGTAAATGCGGCAGATTTGGAAAGTGCAATATCAACTTATACAACAATCGGTATCGGAAGTGCGGAAGCCCTGGCTGAACTGGCTGCTCTAAATAATTCAGGAACAGACTGTTATGAAAAAACCTTCGTTTTAACAACTGACCTTGATTTGACTTCGATTTGTGCCGCAAATACTGACGGTGAAGGTGTCGGCGGCTGGACAGCCATAGGTACAGAAGATTATTCATTTACTGGTACATTTAACGGTAACGGACACTCCATATCAGGACTGTATATAAATAAGGCTGACGAAAATTACCAAGGTTTGTTTGGCTTAGCAACTTCTGATATCAAAAACGTTGCAGTCATTGATGCTGATGTCACGGGTTGTGACCATACCGGTGCTCTTGTGGGTTTGTCAGAATTGTATATCACGAATTGTTACGTCACAGGTAATGTCACAGGGAATAACTATACCGGCGGGCTTGCAGGAAAAGCAACACAAGGTGAGGTAACGAACTGCTACTCAGCAGTAAATGTTACGGGTGAATTTAGAACCGGAGGATTGGTTGGGTATACATCCGTTACTGTTACTAACAGCTACGCCACCGGAAATGTATCAGGAGACTCCCAAGTCGGCGGACTGGTAGGCAATAACGGTACGGGTGCCGGCATTATAAACTGCTACGCAACAGGGAATGTTACAGGTATTGATGCGTATACCGGCGGTTTGGTTGGGTACGCATCAAGTAGCATCCGAAACAGCTATGCAACAGGGGATGTCACTGGTGAAGACTATACAGGCGGGTTGGCAGGATATGCACCGACTAGCATCTTTGGCAGCCATGCAACAGGGGATGTCACAGGTGGAGAATATACCGGCGGATTGGCAGGATGGACCAACGGTAGCACCATGAAATGTTATGCAGCAGGGGATGTCACAGGTAATAACTATACCGGCGGGCTGGTTGGATATTCATCCAATAATATCTCATTAAGCTATGCAGCAGGGAATGTTTCGGGCACGAATTGGGTCGGCGGCCTTGTCGGAGAGATAATGAAGACCTATGGTCCAATAAGCAGCAGGTTAGCATTTGCTTTAGGCAGAGTTACCGGAGATGATAAAGTCGGGAGCTTTATTGGAGGAATAGTACTTACTAACCCACAGGGAGTAACTAACGGGACAATGAATATCCAAGACGCTGCAGCACGCCCTGGAGAATTGATGATAGGATTTGAAGGGCAATCTGACGGCACTGCAATCGAAAGCGGGCAGATGGAAGGCTGGCTCGCAAACTTATCCGCTATCGGACAGGCAATACCTGTGACATTTGAAAACGGTCAGCTCACGATTACACAAAGTGAAGGTCATTACCTAAAATCAATGACCTCAAACCTTGAATCAATCCTCGGTATAAATACCGGCTACAATGAAACCTATAGTATAAATATTGAAGACCCATATACTACGACAGAAACCGTTACTGCAACCGGCGCTACAACTATGGCGAAATTAGGCTTGAATCAGAATGGGGTTATCGTAAATAACTCCGGAAATATTGTCACTATAAATACAACTGACACAATAAGTTCTGTTGTCTCAAAAATAAATTCTTTAGGTATCACTTCATCGTTCTCAAACGGTAGCTTGACTGTCGGAAATTCAAATGACACAAGCTATATTACAAATATTTCATCAGGAGTTGCCTCCATACTTGGAATAGATGCAGGTGAAGGAAGCTCATACTCTGTAACAGGCAACACAACAGCTGATGCATCCATGACTCTTGCTCAACTCGGTATGTCAGGTTCGACAGGAACTATTGTGACTGATATGGGAACGATTACCGTTTCTGCTACTGATACTCTCGGATACTTGATGGATGCAATTCAATATGAGGTTATAGAAGAAAAATACACAACTTCAGCCATTGCAGGTACAATAGAGGGAGTCAAGCTTGAAGATTTGGCTGCCGCTAATAACGGATTTATTAAAAAATTTAACATTGATAGACCTGAAATTACTGTCGTAAATGCAGCAGATTTGGCAAGTGCAATTTCGAGAAATACAACAATCGGTATCGGGAGTTCAGAAGCTCTGGCAGAGCTTGCCAAAATCGTAAACGGAACAGACGGATATACAGCTGATAATTGCTCGGATAAAACTTTTGTCCTCACAACTGACCTTGATTTAACTTCAATTTGTGCAGCAAATACTGATCGCGAAGGATATGGCGGGTGGACTGCAATAGGTAATGATGAGCGAAATGCATTTTGCGGTACATTTGACGGAAACGGGCATAAAATAACCGGTTTGTATGCAAATAACGAAAGTGGAGATGCAGGTTTGTTTGGTTATGTTGGCCGTGGCTGCACGATTATGGAATTAGGGCTGGATGAAGTAAATGTGAAAGCAACAGACAATGCAGGTGCGCTAGTTACAGGTGTAGCTGATAATGCTAGAGATGGAATAGTTATTATTGAAAACTGTTACACCACTGGGACGGTAATTGGAGGTTATAGCGCAGGAGGGCTTGTTGGTACATACGGTGTTGATCGTTCTCGCTTGTCTATATCTCACTGCTATTCCGAATGCGATATCGTTGCAAATAAAGACGCAGGCGGACTGGTCGGCATGGTTAGTGGTGATCTCGTGGTTGGCAACTGCTATACGACCGGTAATATTAATGGTTACGGTAGCGCAGGCGGTATTGCAGCATATTGTGAAGGGAGTAGTGTTATTACTAACTCTTATACAACCGGAAATATTCATTCTACTGCTGGAGACGCAGCAGGGATTACTCCGAACAATGGCTCATTGACCGACTGCTTTGCAACCGGTTTGGTTACATACGGCGATAAAATATTTAACGCCTCCATCGAAAACGGTCAAGTCACTATTGCACCGACAGGAAATCACTATTTGAAATCCGTTTCCTCTAACCTCGAAACAATACTCGGTATAAATTCCGGCTACGGTGAATCGTATAATGTAAATATCACCGAATCTTCAACTGAAACAATTACAGTTACTGCAACGAGAGTTACAACATTTGCACAGTTGGGATTGACAGAAGACGGTGAAATTGTCACAAAAATGGGTGCGACTGTGACTGTTCATACAACAGATACAATCCAGAACTTTATAGATACAATTAGTTCAGAACCGAGAATATCGATAGGGATGGGAGAACCGGGTCGTATGACTTTTACATTTGGCCCAGGTAATTGTATCGAATCCATGTCACAAAATCTGCAGGATTTGTTTGGATTTGAAAACAGTTATGTTATAAACGGAACCGTTCAAACCGCCGCAACTACAGCCACTGCAATGTCAACACTCGGCATGACAGGAGACGGATATATTACAACAAATAACGGCACAATTACGGTTTCCGCTTCCGATACGATAGGAAACGTAATAGATTTACTTGATACCGCAGGATTGACCGCCACTATTGATGCTTCAGGTACATTCAGCGTAGAAGGCGCCCCTGATACATGGATAGAATCCATAACACCGAGCCTCGCAGAAGCACTCGGTATCAATGCAGGGTACGGAGTATCATTCCAAAACGTTGGCGTAGTAACCGAAACAACAACCGTCACCGCAACCACCGCAACAACACTCGGAACACTCGGTTTATCGCAAGACGGAACAATCGTTACCAATAACGGCAACATCACTATATCATCAAGCATGACTATTGATGATTTGCTCACAGAATTATCAACAAATAACATTACAGCCGGCTACAACAGCGAAACAGGCGTTTTATCGCTCGGAAACGGAGAAGATACAAACTACATTAAAGCTATGAGTTCTAATCTATCATCCGTACTCGGAAATATCAGCGTAGGCGAAGACTTTAGTTATAGCGTCGGTTCGCATATCGATGAAGAAGAAGTCGTTACTCCAAGCAATGAAACGGTAGGACTCTCTCAAACGTTCGGAGAAATCGGAATTACTCAGGAAAGTGTACTTACACTCTCTGACGGTTCAACAGTTACCGTTAATTCCGCCACAACATTTGCAGAGTTTATCGGCGATATGAGCGATGCAGGTATGAATGTTTCCCTTGTTAACGGCATATTTAATATTGAATCCGGGACTCCTTATATCACGGGTTACACAGGCGATAACATCCTCAACGCAATGAATATTGTCGGAAGTACCTATCAGGTAACAGATTTGAATCTCGGCAACACTCAATTGAAAGATTTGAAAGACAGCCTCGGCAATTCTCTCGGAATAACTTCAGGCGCAATAACCGCTTACAAAAACGGTATCGCTAATAATATTTATATAGATAATACTTCTACGCTCGATGAACTCGCTTCGCAATTAAGTAATTACAATATTCAAATGGTTTACGGTTCCGGCGGGAATGGAAGAATATACTTCACTTCAAGCGGCGACAGCTATCTGAGTGCCGCACCCGAAGGCTCTAATATCCTTGAAGCTTTGAATATTGAAGATTGGACTCAAGTTAAAAATACTGCTTCCGAATCACTTAATTACACAACAGGCAGTGATATTGTGATTACCGGCGACACAAAACTTGTTAATCTTAAAAATAGCGAAGGTGTATCTCTTGGTATAACCGAAGGCAAATACAAGCTCGTTGCTGCAGGTATTAATTATGAAGGAACTATAACCGCCTCTACTTCTGTAGATGATTTCTTTACCGAATTATCAAGGTACGGAATTACAGGCAGTATCAATTCTAACGGACAAATTACCATAAATACCGCAAATGATGACACTTATCTCGTAAAAGCAAACGGTGCTGACGGGTATTCCAACCTTGTTGATGAAGTATTCCAAAGCTGGACATTCGGTAATATTTATGAATCCGGCGCTATGGATGTGACTAAAACAAGCAGTTCTAGAATCACGAGAGATACAAGAATAGGTGATATTGATGGCGCAAATCAAGGGCAGGATATAATACGTATTAAAAATGCGCAAACTAACGAAGTAGTCGGAAGCATTGTGGTAAAAAATACAAATACCGTTGGAGAATTTATGGACGCACTTTCGATGTACGGATTTACATCATCTGTTGACAACAACGGCCGTTTGACAATCAGAAACGACGGGGAACATGCATTTGAACGTATTTTTGGACAGTTAAATGTATGTGAACTATTCGGTTTAGACACCTCCGCATGGGAAGAGCCCGGATACTATACAGGCTCCGCTCAGACTGCCACAACCTATAATACCGTACTCGAAGCCGCTACACGTTCTACAACTCTTGCAAATCTTAGAGATGCAGAAGGTAACGAACTCGGAATTACAACAGGCGATTATATAATCCACAGCAACGGTATTTCGCATACAGTTACACTGTCATCTACTGATATTACTCTTGACAGCTTTATGAATACACTAGAAAATTATAGTATCAATACCATATTCGATACATCTGACGGCCAATCTATTCTCAAGATTGTCGGAAGCGGTGATTCTTATGTCGAAAGCTTGACAGGTGGCGGAGCTTCTAATGTCGTAGAAAAATTATTCAGCAATGAAGGCCCCTCTACACTTTATAACTACTCCGGATATCAGCAAACAACAGAGCTGGTTTCTACAACTGTTATTGCAACTTTGGGAACATCTCTCTCAGATTACGGGAACTCTGAAGGAATTTTTGCCCTTACCGTTGACGGAAACTACAGTGAAATTAATATAACCTCTTATGATACATTCGGTTCATTAATCGAAAAATTTGAACGTGCAGGTGTTAATGCAAGTCTAATCGATGGAGTTCTGCGCCTCGAGACAGGAAATCGAAGCTTTGTTGTAGATAATGAACATACAACATCTAACTTACTTTCCAATCTCGGTTTGAATTTCAGCGATAATTTAGGCGGATTCGCAGCAAGCAGCGATTCAGTTACTCAAACTACAACTACAATCGAAGACAGAACACTCTCTGTAGCTAAATATGCCGATTATGATACACAATTGAGTTTATTGAATATCTCTTCAGGTTCACTTTCGGTTTACAGAAACGGCGCTAAGAAAATTATCAATGTTGATAACACCGAAACATTCAATGATTTGCGCACAAAACTTCAAACCGCATTTGGCGATATTGACATTGATTTTGATAACGGCAAATTGAGATTCTTCTCTACAACTGATAATGTTGATGTCCAAGTCGGTTCGTCCAATGATAGCTCAAATATGTCATCAATTTGCGGATTTTCACAAGACCCTGATGGTTATGTTATAAGCGCACGTGAATTATACAAAGTTAATGCATCATCAAAAATCACAACAGAAGGACTGTTCAGACAAGGAGATGTCACCGAAGGCACATTTATTGTCGGAGACGATACTTTTACAATTACAAGCGATTCAACCATTCAGAATATAATTGCACAAATTAATTCTTCCGAAAAAGCTAATGCAAGCGCATACTGGGATTCTGTTGACGGCAAGCTTGTAATATCGGCAAGGACAACAGGTGCATCTATGGTTAATATTGAAGCCGGAACCTCAAATTTCACCGATATACTGGGTCTGACTGCTTCTGATTGGAACCCTGACGGCTCAGTTAACGTCACAAGAATTCGCCTGGATTCTCAGGAGTTGGGACAGAATGCTAAATTCTCAATCAACGGAACCAACTTCTCTTCTGCTTCAAATGTCGTAACAAGCGATGTTTCCAGAATCCAAGGTCTGACTATCAACTTAAAAAGCGCATCAATGGGCGAAACCGTAACAATATCAGTCGGTAAGGATACAGAAGCTGTTTCGGAAGCAGTCGGCCAGTTTGTAGAATCTTACAATGAACTGGTTGAAAATGTTGATGCAGAGCTTTCCGCAAACGGAGCGTTAAAAGACCAGAGTACGCTCAAATTTATAAAGCAGCAAATCAGAAGTCTCCTTGTAAACACATTTGCAGGCGCAACAACATTTAGGAATCTCGCAGCTATCGGAATCTCAACAAGCGCCGGCAATACAGTAGGTATTGATACTTCGGATGCAGGTATTGAATTTTTACACTTTGACATAGAAAAATTCATGGAAGGCTATCAAAAAGACCCTGATGCAGTTAAAAATATGCTCGTAGGCTCAGATGAAACTCCGGGAATATTGATACAAATTGAAAATATTGTCGAAGATGCCCTTGCTACAAATACAGGCTATTTCTCGTCCGCTGACAAATCGTACAGCAATAAAATTTCTACCATCAATGAAAAAATCAGAAAAGCTAATCAAGCTATAGAAGCCTACAGGGCAAGACTGGAGGCTAAATTCCAATCTATGGATATGCTTATCTCTCAAATGCAAAAACAGTATAGTTCATTCTTGAGCCAAGGCGTTACTTCTGCAAACACAGCAAACACAAGTTTTTATGGGTTGTAAAGATTACTTATTGATTTAAATAATTCAGAACTTTATTGATTTTTTCGTCTGGCGGAATTTCTAAAAATATCCTCTCATCCGTGAAAGGCTTCGTAAATTCAAGTTTATAAGATTGTAAAACTTGTTCTTCGGTTTTAATCTTCATTTTCCCAAATCCATAAAGGGTGTCATTATATACCGGATGTCCTATTGATGCCATGTGAACCCGTATCTGATGCGTCCTTCCCGTTACAAGAGTTACCTCGATAAGTGTTGCCTCTTTATACCTTTTTAATACCTTCACTATAGATAGACTTTCCTTCCCGTCCGCTCTTACTGCCTGCTTATGCGGCTGGCTGAGATGTCTTCCCAGCGGAGAATCAATAATTAAATCATCACGTTCAATATTACCCCTTACAATAGCAAGATATTTTTTTGTAAAGTTTTTATTCTTCATCTCATTAACTAAAAATTCATGGGTTAAATTGTTTTTTGCAATCATTATTAACCCTGATGTATTTCTATCTAATCTGTGAACAATTCCTCTCCTGAGACTTCCATTAATGTCTGATAAATTTTCACCATACTTAAATAATAATGCATTGACCAGCGTCCCGCTATTCTCAACACCGGCAGGATGTGTTAACATGCCGGAAGGCTTATTAATAACAGCCATGTTATCATCTTCCCACACTACATCAAGCGGAATATTTTCCGGTTTTACAACAGTTGATTCTCTGATTTCAGATATATCTATATTTATGTTGTCATTTTCTTTCAGAATGCACGAAGACTTCGCATTATTGTCATTAATTTTTACAAAACCTTCTTTTATCATTTTTTGAATTTTGGAACGCGAAAAATCCTGCATATAATTTGCAAGATATAAATCAATCCGCATGCCTTCACTGTATTCATCAACAATAAATTTCATTTTTTCAGGTACTTATTCTTTATTATTATAAAAATCAAAGCTATGACACCAATATTTATAAAAATATCAGAAATGTTAAACACAGGAAAGTCAATAAAATTAAGCTTTATAAAGTCCCTAACATAACCGAAATGCAATCTCTCATATAGATTACAGCCGATTCCGGAAATAAGCATTGCGGTCCATAAACAAGCAAATACCGAAAACTTTTCAATATTACGAATCCCGTAAATTATTATCATTAAAATTGCAACTATAGCAAATATAGATAATAATACCGGTGCATTCTCAAGTATACTAAATGCTGCTCCGGTATTTTGAACAAATACTATATCAAAAACTTCATTTGCTGAAAAATTTAATCTTGAATTAATTAGTATATTCGAAAAGAACAAGTCAAACACGGCAAAAAATATTACTGTAATTACAAAATAGATAATTTTACTGACTTTATTCATTTACACTCACTTCATCTTTAGAAGATAGGACATTAACTCTTTTAATAACATAACCGAATCCTGTTAGACTAAGCTTTATACTTAAATCTTCAACATTGGTTTTTGTCAGCCCTATTGCTGCAACTACATATTCATCAGCATTATCAGAATTAGAGGTAAACAATCTTTCAAGAATATTATCTTCCGGCATTGTACGAAATACTTCCTTACTCTGCTTCTGAGGATATTCTATTTTGTCTGATGAAATAGAAGCAATCGCTATAGTATCATTAGGCGCGTCAAACTCCAGCGATGCAGTGTATTCTGTATCCGGAGCTATTTCTTGAGGAACTGTTAGTTTTATATCCAAATTCTGAGCTGCACCATACAGCATCGTTGTCGTTTCATCAATTATGCTATCAGATACAACTTTCCACTTACCGTCAATTTTTTCCAAATTGTATATATTATTTGATACACTGTTCAATGCGCCGGTATAGTTCTTCGTAACAGCCAATCCTGCATTTGCATATTCTACAACCTCAACCTGTGCAGTGTTATTATTCACCTCAACATTTTTAATTTTTACGTCATATTTGATATTGTTATACGTACTCCAAACATCCTTAATCAACTCCGAATAAACATCAAGATTAAAGCCATCTGAATTAACATAGCTACTATCGTAGGTCGCAATAAATTTATCAAAATTACCTTTGTTAGCATATTTAATTTGTGACTTTATAACATTTTTTACAGCATTCTCCTGAGAATAAAAACTGAACGCTTGAACAGGCTGTATTATAACTGATATAAGAAAAATTAAAAAGATTCTTTTCATAGAATAATTATACATTAAAATCTTTTAAACAAAAATAATTTAAAAAGTTGAATAAATTAATACTACAAATTTATTCAATATGATATAATAGTTTGGTAATAATAAATGGAGAGTTTATGGTTTCAATAGAACTAGATGACGAATTTTTAGAATTATTTTATAACGCCACGAATTCAAAACCTCCACAGAGTGTGGATTTAGCAGCATTAAAAAAACAGTTGGCTAATATAGTTGATACCCTAAAAGAACTTGATCACAACGGGAAAAAAACAGTCACAAATAAAGCATTGGAGTCTGAACAGGAAGCCTCAGATAGTCCTGCAATATTGGTAGTAGATGATTTAGGAGTAATAACTTATCAACTCAAAGTTCTTTTATCAGGCTTTGATATGGATGTGGATTGTTCTCAAGAAATATACGATGCGGTAAACAAGTTTAAAACCAGAAAGTACAAATATGTTATTATGGATTTATTTATCCCAACCGAACGTGAAGGATTCATATTGCTTACCGAATTAAAGAAAATGGCAAATTCAATGAATACCCAGACTGTAGTTGGAGTAATTACCGCATCTCCAAGAAAAGAAATAGAACAACAGTGTATCGCAAGAGGCGCAGATTTCTTTTTGGAAAAAAGTAACGATTGGCAGAAGCAACTAAAGAATACGCTTAATGAATACATGAAAGCTGAAAACGGTGAAGATACTGACTGGTAAGTTGTATTCCTAATCTTTTAATATTAACTCACTTTCGTTATTGCATAGTTATAAGTTTATACCCTGATTTTTATGTTATAATAGTCTGTATCACAAGGAAACATATCAGGGAGAAGAAATATGGAAGAAAATACATTAAGCAGATTTAATGCCGCTAAGTTTATAAGTTTTGCAGTCGGATTTTTTGGCTTACAGTTCGCTTGGCAGATGAGGATAATATTATCCGGACCTGTAACTGAAAATCTGGGCGCATCACCATTTATATTCGGATTGATATGGCTTGCGGGGCCGTTTACGGGAATGGTTGTTCAGCCGTTAATCGGTGCATTGAGTGACAAAACGAAACTTGCTTTCGGAAGGCGCAGACCGTATCTATTAGGCGGAGCATTATTATCGGCAGTTGCATTGATTGCTCTTCCAAATTCTGCCGAAATAGTTAATTGGCTTTCTGCTCATTTGCATTTATCGTTTCCTGCTTTAGCAGCGTTATTCTTTGCAGCAGTTATGATTTGGATACTTGATGCATGTGTTAATATTGCACAAGGACCTTACAGAGCACTTGTTCCTGACGTAGTTCCGCAAGAACAGCATTCATTAGCGAATGCTTATATAAGTCTTGCCATCGGCTTAGGTTCTGTCGTAGCAGCAGCTACGGCACCATTCTTAAAATGGGCATTCCATTATCAAATGTCTATTCCTGCTCAATTTGTTATGGCAGCATTAGCATTCACTCTCGGTATGATTTGGACTTGTATGTTTATAAAAGAGAAAAAATATGAGCCAAAAGAAGATGAACTGACTGAAAAATTTGATTTTATAAAATCTTTGAAAGACTTTTTTGCCCTTTCTCCCGAAGTCGGAAAGATTTGCTGGATGCAGTTTTTCACATGGATTGGAAATATGTGTATGATGATTTATTTCACGCAGTATGCTGTTCATACGGTATTCAATGTTCCGGATTTATCTGGGGTAAATGAGGGGTTAAAAGCATCTTATGATAGCCTGGTTCTTGCGGGAACAAATTTTTCATCAATTTGTTTTGCAATATTTAATTTGGTTTGCTTCCTTGTAGCTATTCCGATTGGTGTTGTTGCCGGGAAACTGGGGAACAAAAAAGTTCATATAATTTCAATGTTATCAATGGCATTGGCATTTTTAGGAATGGCATTCACGAAAAATCATATTGCCGTAGCGGCACTAATGGGACTTTCTGGCATAGGCTGGGCAAGTATCTGTGCTTTACCATTTGCAATGCTTTCCAAGTATATTAAACCCGGAACAGAAGGTTCTGTAATGGGAATATTCAATATCTTTATTGCAGGTCCGCAGGTATTTGTTTGCACGCTTGTTTCCTGGTTTATCAATAAATGTGCGTTTGAAGCTCAAGGTATGATAAATTATCACTGGGAATACACATTTATAATAGGTGCGGTTTGTCTTATGATAGCTTCATTGATTACATCAAGAGTTAAGGAGGGGTAAATGAAAATATCACCAATTAATAATATAAGCTTCGGAGAGGTTTTTAATTCAAAACAAACTCTAACAATTGCACAAGAATCTTTATCAAAAGAAATAAATAACTCTCTGAATACAATTGCAGAATTTGACAAACAAAAACGCACTTACGCACAATTTTTAAATGATGCTGAATATGACGTATTTATAACACCTCACAACAATGACAGCATTATGGTAAATGTATGTTCACAACCTACACATCCGGGGTACAAAGCATTAAGAGAACATGGGATAATTGAATATTTAAGTAATGAAAATCTTGCCGGTATTTACAACGAAGATAACAAATTTGATATAAATGATGTTATGAAGCATTATAATCAAGGTCAAAAATACAGACGTAAACTGTTATTAGGTTTACTTTCAATTCCGGTTCCTCTTATATTAGCTACAATATATTTAGGTTCATTAAAATATTGCAGTCCAAAAGTTAAAGAACCGCAAGCTATTGAAAGAGCCGTACAAGATACAACAAAGATTGCAAAAGATGCTTTGCAGCTATTCAAATAATATATGGAAAAGAGAGCTGATAAAAAAAAGAAAATATTATTAATATATCCACCGTCACCTGTAATGAACAGAGAAGACAGGTGTCAACAACCTGTGGAAAATTTACTTGTTATACCACCTCTGCCACCGACAGATTTAATGTATCTTGCAGCTATCGCAGAACAATGCGGATTTGAAGCTATGATTCGCGATTACAGTTTGGGCGGGGACTTCATTGAGGATTTGAAGAATTTCAACCCTGATTATTTACTTGCTAATATCGCAACACCGACTTTCAAATCAGATATGGAAACAGTTGCTATGGCAAAAGAATTAAATCATAATTTAATTACTATCGTTAAGGGTGCCCCCTTTTTAACATATAGCGATAACGTTATATATGAAAATCCTTTTGTGGATTATGTCATAATAGGTGAACCTGAATTGACTTTAAAAGATATTTTGATGGGTATACCCAATGAAGAAATAAAGGGAATTTGTTATTCAGAGAATTTCCAGAGCATAAAGAATGAACTCAGACCATTTAACAACAACTTAGATGACTTGCCTTTCCCTGCAAGACATTTAGTTGATAATTCAATATACACAAGACCGGATAACGGAAAAGTTCAAGCCGTAATTAAAGTTTCAAGAGGATGTCCGTTCCACTGCTTCTTTTGCTTAGCAACACCGGTATCAGGAGTGAAAGTAAGAACCCGTTCTGCCGAAAATATTATTGCCGAAATTAAAGAATGCGTTGAAAAATATAATATCAAAAACTTCCTTTTTTGGTCAGATATATTTAATTTCGACAGAAATTGGACCATAGATTTATGCAAAAAAATTATAGAAAGCGGGTTAAAAATAACTTGGTCTGCTAATACCCGAGCAAATACCATGGATGCAGAAATGGCACAATATATGTATAAATCAGGATGTCGTTTGGTCAGTATAGGTGTCGAGAGCGGTTCGCAGGAAATATTAAATAATATCGGAAAAAAAATTACACTTGATGAAGTTCGTAAAACAGTAAAAATCTTAAAAGACAACAAAATAAAAATTTATAATTATTTTGTAATAGGGCTTCCGTGGGAAACAGAAAAAACAGTCGAAGAGACCATAAAATTTGCAATTGAGCTGGATAGTAATTTCATAAGTTTTTATACAGCTGTACCGCTTCCCGGAACGAAATTTTTTGCTTATGCAATGATGAATCGGCTAATTGATGGGGATTTAGACTTTAGCAATGCTTATTTTAATCCTTCGGTAAGGTCACATGAACTCTCTAAAGAAAGAATTTTTGAACTACACAAAAAAGCTGTCAAAAGATTTTATCTTAGACCGGAATTTATAATAAAAACACTGTTTGGACTCAGAAGTTTTGCCGAATTTAAAAACTATTTTAAGGCCGGGATACATTTATTAAAGAGGAGGTAAAAATATGAATCAAAAATTTACTGAATCTTCTTTTGTGTATAGACTTCCTGAAACAATTATACTTATAATTGTTTTAATACTTAATATCGGACTTTTTGCATTTGATAGTTCCGTAACATTCTCCGATATGTCGAGTTTGTTAGGTTCTCCGTTATTTCCTGCAATTCCAATAGGTTCAATTATGTTTTATATTTTCTTCATTATTGACCATAGCTACAGTATAATTATGAACAGAGAAAACGATAATTTTATAGTTTTAGAAAGAATGCTGTTTTTTGATATATACAGAATTAAATTTAAAATGAATCTAAGTGAAATTTTGTCAGCTATTATAATGACTAACCGTGAATGGGGACCAAGAGGAAACATTAATATAACATATAGCGCTTCTTTAAAGACAACACATTATGGAATTGTTAAATTGTCTGATTACAGTTCCAGTAATTATAACCAATGGTATAGTATTACTCAAAAAATCAATAATTTTTTAAACAGTGATGAAACTTATTTGCAGATTTGGGAGAATCCGTTTGCATTTAGATTAATAAGTCTTTTACCTTTATTGATTTGCATACAGATTATTGCAGATAGTTGGAAGTAAATTGCATTGGAGTTTATTGTTTATCATATATAATGTGATATTATTAAAATAATAAAGATACACGGAGTAATTATGAAAATATTTGAAGAATTGCAAGCAAGAGGCTTAATCGCACAAGTCACAGATAATGATGAGATAAGAGAACTTATAAATAACGGCGGAGCGAAGTTCTATATCGGGTTTGACCCGACTGCGGATTCTCTCCACGTTGGGCATTTTATGGCTCTTTGTCTTATGAAAAGATTACAAATGGCAGGAAATAAGCCAATTGTATTAATCGGAGGCGGAACGGGACACGTCGGAGACCCCTCGGGCAGAACCGATATGCGTTCTATGATGACATCCGAAACCATTCAACGTAACTGTGAATGTTTCAAAAAACAGATGGAAAAGTTTATTGAGTTTGGAGAAGATAAAGCCATAATGGTAAACAATGCTGATTGGCTTTTAAAGCTCAATTATGTTGAACTTTTAAGAGAAGTTGGAGCTTGTTTTTCCGTCAACAATATGTTAAGAGCAGAATGCTACAAACAGAGAATGGAGAAGGGTTTAAGCTTTTTAGAATTCAACTATATGATTATGCAGGCATATGATTTCTACTATCTGCACAATAACTATGGCTGTAACATGCAATTCGGCGGAGACGACCAATGGAGTAATATGTTAGCCGGAACTGAATTAATCCGAAAGAAAACAGGCGATAATGCTTTCGCTATGACAATCACTCTTTTATTGAACAGTGAAGGTAAGAAGATGGGTAAAACTGCAAACGGAGCAGTTTGGCTGGATCCACACAAGACTTCACCTTTTGAATTCTATCAATATTGGAGAAATATAGATGATGCAGATGTCATAAAATGTTTTAAATTATTAACTTTTATTCCGCTTGAAAAGATAGAGGAAATTAGTCATTGGGAAGATTCAAGGATAAACGAAAAGAAAGAACTGCTTGCATACGAATTAACCCGGATGATTCATGGGAAAGAGGAAGCAGACAAAGCACAAGATGCTGCAAGAGCACTGTTTTGTGGCGGAGGTGACTGCGAAAACATGCCCACAACCGTTTTAACAGAAGAAGATTTTGAGAACGGTAAAATTGATATTTTGAATCTTCTCATTAAATGCGGGTTTGCCCAGAGCCGTGGCGAAGCTAAAAGACTTATCCAGCAAGGCGGAGTGAGCATTAATGATGAAATTATTTCTGTACTTGATAAAAAATATGAACAAAATGATTTGAAAAACAGTTTAAAAATAAGAAAAGGGAAAAAACATTTTCACAAAGCTGTTTATGAGGGTTAAGAATATGGCACGAATATCAAAAAAATTTCTGACAGTACTGTTATTATTGACCGCAACAACATGTATGTCATTTGGTGCAAAGTACACAGTTAATACCTCAGGTACGGTTAAAAATCATTCGGGGAAAATTATTGTGTCTCCCGGGCAATCTGTTAACCAACGCTATTACGTACCCTCTGGAACCGGAAATACATACTCTTTTCCTATAATAAATAATCTTGATGGAAACTTAGGAACAACTCCAAAAACTCCTAATCAAACAAGTAATTTTGCTCCTAATTACAACAATACTTCGACCGGTAATTCTTCTCAAATTATTGAAAATTATTTTAATAACTATCAGGCGCAAAATTACATAAGCTCAAATCAGGTCAATGCTCCAAGCGTGGGGATTATTGAATTTGTAATGGATTATTCCGGAAGTATGTCAAATTGGATAGAGGTTGCGAAACGTAGTATGACCGATATCTTAGCACAAATTTCTCCTGATACAAATGTTGGCTTCAGGGTATTTGGACATAATCACAACGGAAATAATCCTTCAACCATAAATACCGTCCAAGATGTAAAAAAAATTGTTAAGAAGGGAAATAAATTTAAAGTAATAACCGAAAAAGGATGCCTGGGTACAACAAGCGGGATATGCTCGGCGACTGAACAAGTTGCCCCTATTTTACCCGTAAATATTAAGTCTTTAATCTCCGGAATGAATTCTGTAAGCTTAGGAGGAGCGACTCCACTGGTTTATGCACTTGACAGAACAGTATATCAAGATTTTCAGCGTTTTGATACAACGACACCTAAGAAAATTGTTTTAATCACTGACGGAGGTGAAAATTGCGGTGGAAATCCGTGTGCATTCGCAAAAAAGCTTATGAAAAATCGTTCTGATGTACATATTGACGTAGTTTTAGTGTCATCAAATTCAAAGGCATTGGCTTGTTTATCAACTACTACCGGCGGACATTTTTATAGCGTTGACAATCTTGCTGATTTTACTACAACAATTAATGAATCTATGCAAGCGCAACCGACAATTCAGCCACAAATCAACGGACAAAAATACGAATATGTCGGAGAATAAAATTATTTGTTGTATTCAAATTTGCTGTTAACAAGGCTCTTTGTTAAATTATATATGATTTCTAGCCTATCAGAATCATTTGAAAGGTAAGATATATTTTCATTGATTTTTGTTATTAATTCCCATGGTTCTTTAAATTTGTTTGTGTTAAAAATATCTTCCGCATTAATTTCCAGCGCATATAGCAATTTATCCAAAGTTTCGGCTGTTACAAAGTTTTCTCCGATTTCAATACTACTCAGAGCTTTTTGTGATATGTCTGCCATTTCAGCCAGTTTTTCTTGTGTATAACCTTTATCAAGCCTAATGGCTTTAATTTTTTTTCCGAGTTCCTTTTTGATGCCCATTTTACAACCTTAACTTCTTAAAATTAACATTTTACTATTTACAAGTAATATATATTAAGTTTTGTAAACCTGTAACCCATTGTAAATAGTACAATACGACAATTTAGCATTTTAAGTAGTAAAAAATAGGCAATTTTTGACTTCAACTATACTTAATATATATATCAAAAGCATATAACATAAGGAGGAACATTAATGAGCGGAGTACAAATTTCAAAAATTAAGGACACAAATTTACAGACAATTGCACAGCAAGTAGACAATGGAGACGGCATACTAAAAGGTAAAAAAGAATATAACCTTTTTGCAGAAGCAGCATCTGCTCAAGGTTTTGATTCACGAGCAATAGGCGACGCTTTAGATATGAACGGATTACAAAGATGGTGGTACGATATTGACAGAGCAACAAATGACGGATGTGATGATGGTCACCTGACTAAAAAAGAAAGTGCAAAGTCAATAGCAAAAGGCGCATTTGTTGGCATACCTAAAGACATTGCTGAACATCCTCTTGAAGCAGCGACAGGTGCAGCAACTGTTGCCGGCATTTCTTTATTTGCCGGGGAATTAGCTGTAGGTCTTGGCTTGGCCGCTTCAGCAACGCCTGTAGGCCTTGCAGTAGGTGCTTTAATTGGTCTTGGAATTGCAGGTTATACAATATATCAAGGTATAAAGAGAAACAAAGAAGCAGATAATGATTGTGATGCAAAACGAGGAATGGAAAATGTTGGTAAAGGTATTATAACAACAGCATTGTCACTGGCACCGCTTAAAGGATTATTAAAAAATTCAAAAGTAAAAGCGATGGAAGGTCAACAAAGAGCTAAAATTACTGATGAAGTTAAAGGATATAATGAAGACGGTAACGTTATAAATACAACATATGATGAGAATGGTTTTGTTATTCAAGAAAAATCTCATCAGCCAGGCTATAGGTATTCTAATGATGCTTATAAAGTTGAAAAAACATTTAACACAGAAAATGGAAATATAACAATAAAAGAAACAAGAATTGCAAACAGGCGTAATGGTGTTGGCGGTTATTATGAACCTAGCATTGAAGGTATTGAAGCAAAAACAACATTGCTAAGACCCGATGGGAAACAATTATTCAGAATAGATTTTTATAATGGAAAAATTCGTGACCAACTTCTTGGCGAACCGAGAAACATGACTCCATACGATTATCGTGTTAACTATATAACTGAGACGGGTGAGGGATTACCGGCAAATTCTTACTTAACTTTGGATGATTAGTAAACCAAACAAAATTATTTTACAAGCGCCTGAATTTCTTTGAAATTCGGGTGTTTTGCTGTTTTTAAAAGTTCAAACAAAACCATTTCAGTTGTTTTAATAAAACAACCTTCTTGTTTCATAATCTCCAAGCCTGCTAAATGTTCAACTTCAGAACGGCTCCCGCAGAAATCTTTTATAACCGAAACATTATACCCTTCTCTTAATAACCCTTCTGCGGTTTGGCGCACACATATATGTGTTTCAATTCCCCCGAGAATTATCTGCTTTCTGCCAATATTTTTTATGCCATATAATATCTCCTCATTAGAAAGCGCATTAAAAGAAAGTTTTTCAAAAGTACATGTTTTAACATTTTGGGATATTTCAAAAATAGTAGTTCCTAACCCTTTAGGATATTGTTCGGTTATAATACAAGGTATTTGTAAGATGTTTGCTGTTTTTGCCAAAATTTCAGAATTCTTCTCTAGGTTTTTTTTATTAAAAACAGCATTTAATAATTTTTCCTGAATATCAATTATTAACAATAAAGAATTTTCTGAATTTAATACAGACATTTAACAACCTCCACTCACTGCATAAGCATTTTTACATCTGACACAAACTTTTCTAACAATCCTTCCAACAAACCTGAATCAAACTCATCTCTGTTTAGAGAAATTCTTTTGATATCACCCCCCTCACCATCTTTTTTAACAGAAATATCTATATTAATATTTGTAAAACCAGGATTTGAAATTTTAAAACTTGCGAAAAAATGTTTTCCTACTATATTAAAATATCCGCAATTATTTTCATAAAACTGCTCTATTTTAACTCCCGTAAACTTATTTGAATATTTCTGCTGAATACAAAAGAATATCGGTGTTACAAGCTGTTCCATTTTAGATTCTAAGGTTTTTCTGTACTGCTTAAAATTTACTATGCTATTGGAATGCGGCATTTCGTTTCCTGATGACAGCTTTTCAATTTCTTCCTGAAGCTGACTCTGGGCATTATTAATTAATTGAGCCCTATTCTGATTTTTTATACACACAAATCCTGCATAAACTTTTTGAGGAAATTTATTTGATATTTTTTCCCAATGCTTTTTTACTGAAATCAAATCTGAATCATACATTATCAGATAATATTTATTTGGCTCATAGTTTATCAATATGTCATTTTTTCTTAAATTATTAAGTATTATTGTTTCAATTAAATTTTGTTTAATCAAAAACTTACCTTTATTATCCGGTGATATTATTCCAAAAATAGCCTTTTTACCATTGTTTTTAACTTCCAAAATCGCATTATCTATAACATTTTCATATTTAATAAATACTTCATTATTTTGATTTAATATTTTATTTCTTACTAAAAGCTGTCTATATTGCCTATTTTTGTGTAATAATGCTGATATACTTAGAGCCGGTAGCATTCGTGCTCTGAATTCATTGTCAGGTGTCAATATAGGAACAAAGTCTAACATTCCTAAACGATAACACTTTTTACTAAATGTGTTATCATAATTATATGAAGTTACAATTATTGGAGTTCCATTATTAAATATATTTAGCAAATCAAGAGTTTTTTGTTGAGCTTGCTCACTATTTACTATAAGAACAGCCGATTCCAAAAAATTAATTTTATCCGGAACCTCATCAAAACAAAACTCAAATAACTCATCACTTCTTCTTAGCTCTAATTTGAGTTTTATAAAATCAAAAAAATCAGAATCATCAGAAATAAGTGCTATTTTGCTTGACATGTAATCTACCGTTTTTATGTTAATTCAGCTATTAAAAGTTCCGCTTTTTGCAGAATCGCATTTCTTAAATCTTCAATATCTTCAATATCAACACCCAACGTTTTTAAGAAATCTTTGTCGAGAGCACTCTGATCTAAATTCTCCTGTACAATTTTATCTACAGTATAAACAAGATTGCATGGAACCGGGATTGATGAAAGCGAAGGAGAATGATGATATGAAACAATATTAGCAAGTAAAATAGGTAACTGCCAACGTTTTGCCAGTAGCGAACCTGCACGTACATGATCAGAATCAAAATACTTTTTCTCAACATCGAGTATATCATGTCCAGCTTTTGTTACTTCAATAACTTTTTCATACATTTTGGGATTATTCATATTAAGAACCATTTTCCCTATATCATGTATAAAACCAGCTATGAAAGCTTCATCCGGATCTACAATTTTAGTCAATTTCGCAAGGTATTCACAACCGGCAGCAACCCTTATTGAATGTTTCCAGAGTTCCTTATCACCTGCTCCAGACATCATTGGTTTCATGGCAACTGCTACTATTATGTTCTTAACTTTTACCATTCCCAAAAGTGATAATGCAATGTTAATTGAACTTATTTGCTGAGAAAAACCATAATAAGCAGAATTTACCAGAGCAAGAATTTTCACTGTTAAAGACTGATCATATATAACAATATCACCAAGTTCTTTCATGCTTACCGTAGGTTTTTTCATAACATTCAAAACCTTAACGATAACACTAGGCATCGCCTGAATATCTTTTACAGCGTTAACTAATTCAATTGTCTTATCCATCAATTCACCTCATTCTTAAACTTGTAGATGTTTCTTTATTGCCCACAAACTTCCGCATGCCCCGAAAGATGTACCAATTAATAAAAGTGCAATAATTACTATATTTTGAGCATATACGGGAGCCGGTATTAAGAAAAATTTGTGCATTTGCAATAAAAGTCCTTGTATGCAATTTAAAGGTAATACCGCAAATATGGATGATACAAAACCATAAAAAGCTCCTTGCATGACCAACGGAGTTTTTATATACCAATTTGAAACTCCCATGAGACGCATTATTTCAATTTCATCTTTTCTTGCTTGTATAACAAGTCTGATTGTATTGTTTATAATTGTTATGGTTAATGCTGCCGAAACTAACACGACGACAACCATCGTTGTATTGACAACATTTGTTAAAATCTGTATTTTCTTGGCGAGTTCTCTTGCATAACCTATGTCCTCAACTCCTGCAATCGGTTTTATGGTATTGCAGACTTCCATTGTGTTCTCAGGCTTATCCACCCTAACCCTAAGTGTGTCAGGTAGCGGATTTTCCATATCATGCAAGCCTAAATCTTTTCTCAAACTGTTCCATGATTCAGCCTTTGGAATTAGTTTTATTGATTTAACATGGTTTACTGTTCTTATTCTTTCTTGAACTGTTGATACACTTGTATTAGGTTTCAAATAAACAGAAATTTCGAGGACATTTCCCAACTCACCTGCAAATGTAGACATTGACAGCGTAAATCTGAACAAAACTCCAAAAATAGTCAAAATTGCAACCATTGTAGTAATTATAATCAGATTCGTCGGCCATCCCGTTCTTAAAATATCATTTACCGCTTCCATCAGAATACGGTAGGCTATTCTCAATTCGCAGAGCCAATCTTTCGGAATGTGTTTTTTTACCGTCTTTTTTAACTGTTGTCTGCTATTGTCCATATGTACCTGCCTGAATATCTCTGATTATCTCGCCGTTCTCAAGGGTTAAAACACGCTTTCTGAACCTATCAACCAAAGTAAAATCATGCGTTGACACAATCACAGTTATGCCTCGCTGATTAATCTGCTCAAGAATTTGCATAACTTCCAAAGAATTTTTAGGATCAAGATTTCCTGTCGGTTCATCAGCAATTAACAGAGGAGGACCATTCACCAAAGCTCGCGCAATACTGACCCTCTGCTGTTCGCCACCTGAAAGTTCTGATGGTTTTGCATGAACTTTATCCAATAGTCCTACTACTTTAAGTGCCCCCGTGACTCTGTTCTTTATTTCTGAAGAACTTATACCGAGTGTACGTATTACGTATGCTATATTGTCATATACTGTTTGATTTTGTAAAAGCTTATAGTCTTGGAAGACAATACCCATACATCTTCTAAGATTCGGGACTTTATCTGACGGCAAATTCGCAATGTTAATGCCTCCAATCAGCACAGTACCGGTAGTCGGAGTTTCTTCTTTATAAAGCATTTTCATCAGTGTTGATTTTCCCGCACCGGAAGCCCCGGTTATAAAAACAAACTCCCCTGATAAAATATCAAGATTGACATTTTTCAGCGCATACGTATTTTTATATTTTTTTGTCACTGCTCTCAGTTGAATCATATTACTTCCATTACCTTATTTGCTATACTTGTTGCCTCAAGACCATAGTATTTCAGCAACTCTTTTGAATCACCGCTCTGACCGAAACAATCATTGACACCAATTCTTAATACCTTAGCCGGAAATTTTTCTGACAAACATTCACATACAGCAGATCCAATTCCTCCATTTATTGAGTGATTTTCAATTGTTACTGCCCGCTTTGTTTTCTTTACACTATTTATTATCGTTTCTGAATCTAATGGCTTTACAACCGGAAGACTGATTATTTCAGCATTAATATTTTTATTCTTAAGCATTTCAGCTGCCTTAATCGTTTCAGCTAAAACATCTCCGTTCGAAATCAGTGTAACATCAGTACCTTCACGATATATATAAGCTTTATTAGGGTTAAACTGATAATCTTCACCATAAACATCGGGCAAACTATTCCTTGCAATCCTGATATACACTGGCCCATTATGCGCAACTGCATATTCCATAGCCTGTTCACATTCTCGACAATCAGCAGGAACAATAACAGTCATTCCAGGCAGACCACGCATTAATGAAACATCCTCCAGTGCTTGATGGGTAGCACCATCTTCGCCCACAGTAATTCCTCCATGAGTACCTATAATTTTAACATTAGCTTTTTGATAACAAACAGACATTCTTATCTGATCATAAGCTCTGCCCGTAATAAATACTGCAAATGCAGCCGCAAAAGGAATTTTTCCCGTAAGTGAAAGCCCAGCCGCAGTAGTTATTAAGTCCTGCTCCGCGATTCCAACGTTAAAAAACCGTTCAGGATAAGCATTAGCAAAAAACTTGGTTTGCGTTGAAACTGATAAATCCGCATCAAGCACTACAACATCAGGGTACTTAGAACCCAAATCCACTAACTTTTTACCAAAGGACTCCCTTATTGATTTTTTTATTTCATAGCTTACAACAGGCATCCACACCCCCATGGTATGATTATACCACAAACTATGAAAAATAATCACATATTAATTTTTCTTTACGTGGGATGAGCTTTTTAACTTTCTCCAACAAAGGATTCTTTTCTAATTCCTCAAGCTGTTTTTTTAATACAGCCTTTTGCAAAATTAAAGAATTATACAAATCCTCGCACACACTTGTATTATTTGCATGATTCTGCAATCGTTTGATTTGTAATTCAGTCTGATGTATTTTTTTCTTTAACTGATTTTTATTATTCACAAAAAACCTCTGCTTCATGTAGAATAACGCTCATTGAGTAAATTTTCATCAATCTTTTAGTGGATAATTTTATACTAACATTAATAACGAAAGACAGCAACTTGATTGAAACCAAATTGCTGTCTTATTAAACAACCATTATTTATTTTTTGCTTGGTATACGCATAGCATAGAAGGATCTCACTACAAATACTAGCGCTATTACCAAAATTACCCAGCCAACAGGCTTAGCATAAGCTTGGAAATCCGGATTAATTGCAATTTCCATAGCCAATAAACCGAACAGCGTGGTAAATTTGATAATAGGATTCATCGCAACAGAAGAAGTATCCTTAAACGGATCTCCAACAGTATCACCGACGACAGTTGCAGCATGAAGATCTGTTCCCTTCTCTGCCATATCAACCTCTACTATCTTCTTAGCATTATCCCAACAACCGCCGGCATTTGCCATAAATACAGCTTGGAATAAACCGAACACTGCAATTGCCACCAAGTAACTTACAAAGAATGATACCGGCGCCGACTCATTATTGTTCGGCGAAGACAAGCATGCCAGAGCGAGTGCAAAACCAAATAGCGCGCAAAAAATGTTGTACATACCTTTTTGAGCATATTGCGTACAAATTTTTACAACCTCTTTTGAATTAGCCAAGTTAGCACTCTTTTCATCAGCCTCGCCAAGGTGAATATTATCTTTAATATATTCAACAGCTCTATATGCACCGGTTGTAACAGCTTGCATAGAAGCACCTGAGAACCAGTAAATTACGGCACCGCCCGCAATAAATCCGAGCAACGTATATGGATTAAGTAAATTCAGTATCATTTCTGGCTGAATTCCTAATGTTTCTTTAATTACTAGAATTAATGAAAATATCATTGTTGTAGCACCGACAACAGCAGTACCTATTAAAACCGGCTTCGATGTTGCCTTAAATGTATTTCCAGCGCCGTCATTTTCTTCAAGATACCTCTTTGCATTTTCAAAATCCGGAGTAAAACCATAGTATTTCTCAATACCTTCTGCAACTCCATCCACTTCTTCAATCAATGACAATTCATAAACTGATTGCGCATTATCAGTAACCGGTCCGTATGAGTCAACAGCTATAGTAACAGGCCCCATTCCCAAGAAACCGAATGCAACAAGTCCGAATGCAAATACAGACGGATAAATCATTGTTTCGGCAGGTATGTGTAAGCTTGCAAAATAAGCTAAACCCATTAATAAAACTACAATTGAACCGATCCAAAAACCTGAGAAGTTACCTGAAACAATTCCCGAAAGAATTGTTAAAGATGCCCCGCCCTCTTTAGAAGCAACAACAACTTCATTCGTATGTTTAGCATGCGGACTTGTAAATACCTTTGTGGCTTCCGGTATCAAAGCTGCACCTAATGTACCGCAGGAAATGATAATTGAAAGAACGAGCCATAAGTTTTCAGGAAGCTCACCTAATAAAAGCTTACTTACACTGAATGTCATTATAATTGATAATATTGAAGTAATCCATACCAAATTGGTTAATGGTGCCTCAAAATCAAATTTAGTAGTAACCTTGTCATAAATCTTTGTAACAATATTATTAAACCAATATGAAACAACCGATGTTATAATCATCAAGAATCTCATGGTAAATATCCATGCCAGTAATTGAACTTGATAATCCCTGAACACACCAAGAAGAATAAAACTTACAAGTGCAACACCGGTTACACCATAAGTTTCAAATCCGTCTGCTGTAGGTCCTATTGAATCACCCGCATTATCACCGGTACAGTCTGCAATAACACCGGGATTTCTTGGGTCATCTTCTTTAATACCGAACTGAATTTTCATTAAATCGGAACCGATATCGGCAATTTTTGTAAAGATACCACCTGCAACACGAAGCGCAGACGCACCTAATGACTCACCGATTGCGAAACCGATAAAACAAGCTCCGGCAAGCTCACCGGGGACAAAAAGAAGAATTACAAGCATCATAATAAGCTCTATAGATACAAGCAAAACTCCTATACTCATACCGGCTCTTAGAGGAATACCTAGGATTTCCACTGGTTTTCCTTTTAACGCTGTAAATGCTGTCCTTGAATTAGCCAAGGTGTTCATTCTTATTCCAAACCAAGCTACAAGATATGAACCAAGTATACCCAAAACAGACCAACCAAGAATAATTAAAACGGATTGTAATTCCATTCCCTGCAAGTACCAGAAATAGAAAGCAATACATAATCCAATTAAAACTTCTAGCGCAAGCAAAAATTTACCTTGCTGAATTAAATAAGTTTTACAAGTTTCAAAAATTGTACTACCAACTTCTTCCATTTTTGCATGCACAGGTACTTTTTTTACACGAAGGAACTCAATAAGTCCGAATATTACACCAATAACAGAAACAATTATACCTATAACCAAGAGGTTATAACTGAGTATACTTGCTTCTTTAATATTCGGAACGACAAGAGATGCCTCACTTGCAAAAGAAGGTGTACATACCATTGCTGATAAAAAAACAAACAATGATTTTAATAATGTTTTTTTCATATACAACTCTCTCCTATTAATATGATTTTTAAATCAAATCGACACTTTATTATATATAATGTATACATTTATGGCAAGTATTTTAATATTTAAAATTTTACTGTCAATTATACTTCTTTTAGTATATAATTCAATATGCGATGTTGGAGAAGAGTAATGATTAAATACTTTAGAGGATCATTTTTAGTAGCAGTTTTAGGCATATTAGCTGCATATATATGGGGGGAACACTTTAACACAGGAAGCGGTTTATCTTGTGTTTTTATTGTATTTGTTCTTGCCGTATTGGAGATCAGTTTATCATTTGATAATGCAGTGGTAAATGCAATAAAGCTTGAACACATGTCAGAGAAATGGCGTCATAGATTCATTACGTGGGGAATTTTAATTGCGGTTTTCGGTATGAGATTTCTTTTCCCGCTGGCTGTTGTTTCAATATTTGCGAAACTGCACATAACAGAAGTCCTAAATATGGCTCTTAGCGATGTAAATCAGTATGCACACTACCTTGAATTAACCCATGCACCTATAGTAACCTTTGGCGGTGCTTTCTTACTAATGCTTTTTATGGATTACCATACAGAAAAGAACAAGAAGCTCCATTGGATTAAATTTCTTGAAGTGCCTTTGCAAAAATTATCAAAAATAAAAGGTATTTGCACATTTACGGTATTAGCTGTGCTTGGAATATTGCAAACTCAGATTCCGACTGAAATGAAGTATAATGTCGTAGGCTCAGGTATTGCCGGTATTATTACATACTTAATTGTTGACGGATTATCAGAATGGCTTGAAAAAAGACAAGAAGAAAGAGCAAAATTATGCGCAGATACAATAAAATGCTCCGGATTGATAGGCTTTTTATATTTAGAACTCATTGATGCCTCATTCTCCCTCGACGGAGTTTTAGGGGCATTTGCTTTGAGCAAAGATATTATAATTATTACAATAGGTTTGTTTATTGGTGCTATGTTTGTAAGATCATTAACGATTATGCTTGTAGAAAAGAAAACTTTAAAGCAGTTTTTATATTTGGAACACGGTGCACACTGGGCAATCGGCACCCTTGCAGTTATAATGTTTATATCTACAAGAGTAGAAGTACCGGAAGTCGTAACAGGAACACTTGGATTAATTTTTATTATAAGTTCTCTGGTGTCATCTATAATTCATAACAAAAAACAATCGTAAAATAATGGATATGACTATCATAAAAGACAAAAATCTATATTACGTAGGCGGAGTTGTTCGGGATGAGTTCCTCGGGACTAAGAACTTTGATATTGACCTGTGTTATGAAGGAAACGCAATAGAATATGCCGAAAAGAAAGGGTTAAGTATTGTAAAAATTAATCCCGAGTTTGGCACCGTCAGAGTACTGTCAGACGGAAAAGAAATTGATATTGCATCAACCAGAGAAGAAACATATCCCAGAAAGGGACATTTACCAAAGGTGTATAATATTGGCTGTTCTTTGAATGATGATTTAAAACGCAGAGACTTTACCATAAATGCAATTGCAAAAAATACTGTCACAGGAGAAATTTATGACCCGTTTAACGGGCTAAATGATATAAAATTAAAATTACTAAAAGTACTTCATAAAGATAGTTTTATAGATGACCCGACAAGAATAGTACGAGGTTTGAAATTCTCCGTTAGATTCGATTTTAATTTGGATAAAACAACAAAAGCTTTACAGGATAATTATCTTAACAACATAAACTATGATATGAGTTACCATAGATTAAAAAAAGAACTTGTTGAAACTTTTAACTTGAATAATGCAAAGGCGATTGACGAATTTGTAAATCAAGGTGTATACAAACTTTTGGGACCGAAACAGACTATTCCCAAAATTAGAGGAAAAGTAATACAAAAAGCCATTGAAAACACTTCTTTTACCCCTTGGCTTATATATATGGCGTTTTTTGATCTTTCAAATCTTCCTCTCACAAAAAATGAAAAGCGTATTATCGATTGGGTTGAAAAACTTGATGAACAGAATATAACAAATAATACACCAAAAGAAAGTATATTAATTAGAAAGCTTATGGAGGCGAAATGCTAAAAAATATTTTTAAATATCGCTTTCATGTTTTACCTTATATAAACCCATTTATTTATGATGAAATAAATAGAATGGGAAACTACCAAGGAATAAATACCGAAATATCCAGAGAAATCCCAATCATTGTATCATTAACTTCATACAGAGAACGATTTAGCGACCTGCAAATTACACTTTATTCTTTACTTAATCAGTCATTAAAACCTGATAGAATTATATTATGGCTTGATGAAGAAACCGAGGATTTATCGCATTTACCGTATGAAATTTCTCGATTTATAAAGAACGGACTTGAAATTCGGTTTGTTAAAGACATTAAATCATATACGAAGATAATTTATGCATTCCAAGAATTTCCCAATAGTATAATTGTAACAGCCGATGATGATATTTTTTACAGAAAAAATTGGTTAAAAAAGTTATATATGTCATACATAGCAAGCCCGAACGATATACACGTACACAGAGCGCATAGGGTTAAGATTAAAAATAACTCTCTACTGCCATATGAGAATTGGGAGAAACAAATTAACGATGAATCCGCGAGATATGACAATTTTTTAACAGGGGTTGGTGGCGTTTTGTATCCCCCAAAGTGTTTTTCAAAAGAAGTTCTCAGAAAAGATATATTTCTAAAATATGCACCAAATGCAGACGACATATGGCTATGGATTATGGCTTTAACACATGGCAGAAGAATTCGTGTTGTAAAAAATCATTATAAAATTCTTTCTACTGCCGATATAATAAGACATATCCGAGGGCGTAATTTATTTAATCTCAACAAAAATGGAGGTAATGATGTTCAGTTGGACAATTTAATGAAATTATACGGTCAAAAAGTCTTAAACAAACTTTTATAGGTATTTATGTATGGTCATAATAAGTTATTTTAAACAATTTTTTAGATATTTTAATGATGAACGAAAACCATTTGTTATATATTCCGTTTTTTCTTTAATAGCAGGTATTCTTGAACTTTTTGGTGTAGCTTTGATATACCCTTTTATTCTCAAGATCTTGTCTAAAAATTCGATGCATGACAGTATGAATTCTACAATAATTCTTGGCATTTTAATTATAGTGCTGTTTTTGCTAAAAAATGTATTTATGATATTTTATACTAAATTTCAGACTGAATACACAAGTAAATTTGAAGCTAAAATTAAGATTCGATTGATGGAATTTTTTATAAGAAATGATTATCAGGCGATGTCAAAAATAAGCTTGGCCGAAAAAATAAAAATGCTTGAACTGTTAACTAAGAACGTAATGGATAATTTTATATTCAGACTTTTAAGCTTGAATGTTAATTTATTTATTTTTCTTTTAATAACGTATTTTTTGGTTATAAAATTCCCTGTGGCAACATTATCTGCATTTTTTGCCGGTATTATTTTGTTAGTATTTCAGACATACATATACAGGCCTTATTTGACAAGATTAGCTAAAAAAATATCAGACTCCGGTCTTATGTTTAATCAGGCTGCCAATGAGGTATTAATAAATTTAAAGGCTGTAAAAATTTCAAATAATGAAAAATATTTCTATGAAAAATACGCAAATTCTACAGTACAATATTATGACGGTTTAAAGAAAACCAGATTTTTCAACATGGTACCACCCTATGTTGTAGAACCGTTTTCTATTATCTTGTTATTTATCATAATTGCGGTAATTTTTTATCAGAATTATGTTGAGCCGGATAAACTTATCGCTTCACTTGCATTAGTAGGTGCTGCTATTTTTCGTCTTACACCGGCTATATCACGCATACAGGTAAACCTAAATGGCATCAACTCTGCACTTCCAATGGTCAAAGAATTTATAGATAACTTCGAAAAACTCAAAACAGACAGTGATAATAAAATAGGACAAAAAGAATTTGTTTCATTTAATGATTGTCTTGAAATAAAGAACTTGTGTTTTTCATATGATAATTACAATATGATTTTAAACCACCTGAATCTAAAAATTTTAAAAGGTGAATTTATTGGTATTACCGGAGTTTCCGGATCGGGTAAAACCACTCTTGTTGATATAATTGCGGGGTTATACAAACCTGTCAGCGGTCAGATATTGGTAGATGGGCATTCTTTAGATAAACCGTTGAGAATCGGGTATGTACCTCAGGATTTTGTGCTAATAAAAGGCTCTTTTAGAGAAAATGTTGCATTTGGTAATGATTGTATTAATGACAATATGGTAATTGAAGTATTAAAAAAAGCGCAATTATACGATTATATCATAAGTAATTACTCGGAAGGTATTTATGCATCCCCTTTTGTTGATTCAATCGGACTTTCACAAGGTCAAAAACAGCGTCTTGCGATAGCAAGAGCAATGTACTCAAATCCGGATATTCTTATAATGGATGAAGCGACTTCAGCCCTAGATTATAAAACAGAAGAAGAAATTTGCAGCGTATTAAAGACATTAAAAGGAAAGACTACAATAATTGCTATTGCGCATAGATTATCTATGTTAGGATCTGCCGATAAAATTGTTGTTATAAGTGACGGTAAAGTAATGTCGGATAAATCAAAAAATGGCGGTGAGTTAAAATGATGCACATATGCTTTATAACTGATCGCTCCTACCTATTACCTGCACTGACTTCAATAACATCATTGCTTATTAACAACAGTCAGCACAGATTCTTTCTTCATATTATCGCAAAAAATCTCTCGGAAAAGGAAAAGAATCTTTTTTATAAAATTAAGACCGGTAATTCAGAAATAGAAGTTATAGAACCGTGGTGTGATTTTGATGAGATAAATGCTGTGCATCCGTACGTTACGGAAACCTCAATGTATAAATTTTATTTGCCTGAAATTTTTAAAGATCTAACTAAGATTCTTTACCTTGATGTTGACATTTTGGTGCAGGGAGATATATCTAGTTTGTTTGAAATGAATATTGAAGATGTGTACGCTGCAACTGTCAAAGATATGGATGCAACTATTAAAGGACAGACTGACCATCTATGCTTAAAAAATTATTTTAATTCCGGCATGATGTTATTAAATCTAAAAAAAATGAGAGACAATGATATTACAACAAAACTGATTGAATATAAAAGAAAAACTTCTAATGATAACTTCATGGATCAAAATGCATTAAACAAAATTTTTAATGATGAAGTAATTTATTTATCACCGAAATACAACTATTTAAAAACAATTGAACATAATACAGTAGAATCGATATCGGAATTTTTTAATATAACAAATGAAGAGTTAAAAAACATTTCGCAAAAACCGCTAATATTACATATAACAGGACAAAGAAAACCATGGAATACATGTTCGGCACCTTGCTTTAATGAATTCTACAAATATGTTTTTTCCCTTCCAAACAGTTATATTAAGCGTCAAGCAATAATTAATTATATGTTTTTAACTATCAAATATTATATTCAAAAAGTTATGGAAATGCTTTTTAATCTCATTATAACTGATAATATTTATAAAAATTTGCTTCAAATGCATATAAAAAAAGAGTTGTTATATATTAGAGAGGATGGCATTTCAATAAAAATTTTTGATAAATACTGCAGATTATACAGATGGAGGCATAAATGAAACTTCTATTTGATGCTACGGAATTATCATATTATGAAGAAAACTCGACAAATAGAGCCGGTATTTTTAATGTGGCATTAAATTTGTTTAAAGAGTTTCAAAAAAAAGGGTATAACATTACTTTTCATTGTGATTTTAAACGCTACCAAATATTTAAACACATAGAATATTTTAAAGATATTCCATTATTAGAGGAGCATTCTTTTATAAATAATTTTTTAAGCTATATACTTTACTATACAGACAAATTCCCTCGCAGAATAAAATATGCTTTTATTGTGCTTGCAAGAATTTATGACAAACACTTTTATAGGATTAATAAGAAAAATATAGAGCAGCTAAAGGATTTTGATGTATATTTTTCTCCTTGCACACCCCCTACAAAAGAAATCCAAGAGTCAAATCTGCTTGTGTTCAGGATGTTACATGATGCAATTCCAATAATTGAGAAGAACGGTAAAAGTCATGCCGGCGATTGGCACGATAAGGTTTATAACACGATAAACAAGAATGATTATTACGTGGCCAATTCAGAAAATACAAAAAAAGATATACTAAAGTATTTCCCGTTCATTGATAAAGCGCATATAAAAACTACTCTGCTCGGTGCAAATGAGAATTTTAAGCCTTCTTCAGAAAAATCCCCAATTAGTGACAAATACATATTTTCTCTCTGCTCTCTCGGTAAGCGGAAAAATCTTGAATTTGCAATCAGAAATTTTTTCAAATTCATAGACAAGAATGCTGTCAAAGATTTAAAGCTTGTTTTAGGCGGAAGTATTTGGGCAAAATATAAAAAAGAACTTGATTCAATCTTAAGTCACTATGAACATTCAAAAATAATTCTTGCCGGATATATTGATGAATCAGAACTTCCAAAATATTATTCTAATGCTCTGTGTTTTATTTACCCTTCATTGTACGAAGGGTTTGGTCTTCCAGTGCTGGAAGCTATGCAATGCGGATGTCCTGTTATAACTTCAAATACATCCTCACTCCCGGAGGTTATTGGAGATGCGGGGATTCAGATTAATCCAAAATCTGATGAGGAAATGATAAAAGCGTATGAGAAAATGTATTTTGATTCGAATTTTAGAAAAGACTGCGTAAAAAAAGGAATCGAACGAGCTAATCAATTCAGCTGGGAGAAATGCGCAAACGAAATAATTGATTTTATAAACAATACTCTCAATAAATGATTTTATATCGTGCGTTATAAAATAGAATAATATTTAAAAGAGGGTTTGTATGGTAGTAAGAATTTTGTTAATGTTGCTTGCATTATTTTTGGTTATAAATTTATTAATTACGGCAGCGAGTTGTATTACAGGCGAAAATTTGTATAAAAAATATTGGAGGCAAATTACAATAGGAATTTCTGTATTTGCCATTCTTGTTGCAGCATTTTACACTGCAATTGTGATTTTTAGTCTTTAAGTATAAAGGAGAGTTATGGACAAAAAGTTTTTGGGTATCCCTGCAGCAGTAGCGGCTCTTGTAATCTGTGTAGTTATTCTTATTAATCCGTTTGTCATGGTAGGTCCTGGCGAACGAGGGATTCAAATAAGATTAGGACAGGTGCAGGCAAAAAGCTACGAAGAAGGTCTTCATTTTATAGTGCCTTTTATTGACAAATTCAAAACAATGGATGTTAAGACTCAAAGAAATACAAAAACCACCGCAGTATACACAAAAGACATTCAACAGGCAAGAATAACTTATGTGTTGAACTATAATGTTGATCCTTCAAGTGTTAACAGATTATTCCAAGAAGTTGGTATGGATTATGAATCAAAAATTTTAATTCCTGTTGTTGAGGGTACAATTAAAGATATTATAGGTAAATGGAATGCACAAGATTTAATTGCAAACCGAGAAAAAGCAACAGGAGATATTCTGTTCAAACTGCAAGAACAATTGAAAGATAATTATTTAGTTGTCACAGATTTTCAGATGACTGAAATAAATTACTCCGATGTATTTGAAAAAGCAATTGAAAGCAAAGTAACGGCAGAACAAGAAGCATTGAAAGCTAAAAATAAAACGGTACAGGTGCAGGAAGAAGCTAAGCAAAAAGTTATAGCTGCCGAAGCAGAAGCTCGCTCAATGGCAATAAGGGCACAAGCTTTGTCACAAAATAAATCTTTGGTTCAATATGAAGCTGTTCAAAAATGGGATGGTAAGATGCCGCAATATATGTTGGGCAATTCAGTACCCTTTATTAATGTTTCTGCTAAGTAAGATTATTGACAGTAGGTTTAATGTGGATTATCTCACTATAACTATAATAACTGCAACTTGATTGTACTATCTTTCCTTGGGAGAACTACCTGTGAACAGGTCAAGACAGATGTCACGATGTGACAGAAAGCGCAATAGTCTATCCCTACCTGGGAGAAAGGTCAATAGAGTTGACAGAGAAGGGTTTATTAATATTAAAAATACCCTCTCCTGTCCTTTCAGGACTTTCTCCCCCATGGGGGAGGAAGCTGTTGTTTTTATGTATAATCTGCAATTATTTTAACCCCACCTCGAAATCAAAGATTTCGGTCCTCCCTCAAGGGGAGGACGTGATGTTTATCACGACTCACGATTCACCATTCGCGAATCACGAATCACATAAATTGTCCCCCTCCTGTCTTTCAGACATCCTCCCCCATGGGGGAGGAATTGAAGGTGGGGGCTTATTGAAATGATATCAACTGCAATGCAATAGAAGGTGATTGGTTAGCGGGGTAAATGTTACAGAAGCTGCAAAGCAATACTTGGTGATTGGTTAGCGGTGGACATCAGGGTTGCGCAGGCTTGCTGGAGAATCTGCTGACGAATAAAGTCGCTCGAAACTTCCGAAATATCAGCATCACGGATTGTTGAAAGTGATGATGTCAAATTATCCATCTGCACCATGTTGCTTTCTAAAGCCGATTCAAGTCTATTCTGCGCTGCACCGAGTTGAGTGGACTTTTCGCTCAATTTGTTTAAGAAGTTTGTTATACTTTTGTATGCGCTGTCGCTTGTCAAATCAAGTATAGCTAAATTTACGCCCATATTTGTATCTACATTGATTTGTGAATCTTCATCACCATTTATCCCGACCTGAAGTGAAGTCGCTTTTCGTCTGAATATACCCGTATTGACTGTTGAACCTGCACTGTCAAAAACAAAAGTATCCTCTTCGCCTTCGACTGTTCCCACTACAAAACAATTTGAAACAGAATTACAAATGCATGATATTCCGGAAACAAGAGTGTCACCAATTAAATTCCCTATAAAATAGCAGTTATCTATACTATCAGCATACTCTCCAACGATACCTGCTGATGTCTCACTGCACGTAACGTCGCCAATAACATAACAATTGCTAAAAGAAGCGCCACAACCATTACCAACCAGTCCGCCAGTATCATCGTATCCTGTAACATCGCCTATAGAATAACAATTCGTCACTCTTTCATCACCCTCTTGACATCCTACCAATCCTCCGTAGCTATGTCTCATGCTATTGTTCATGATGTGTGCTGTAGCAGTCACATTACCAATTGAATAACAATTTTCAATATCTCCATATGCTCCAAAAGCCAGACCACCAATGCCGTATTGACCAAATACATTACCTTCTGCATAGCAATTGCTGAGTTTTGACTCAATAACACCAATGAGTCCACCCATGCAGGATTGACCAGATACATTACCTTTTGCATAACAATTATCTACATTGCTCCTTGCCCAGCCAACTAATAAGCCACCAACACAATCAGAACTTTCTGTATTTAAATTTAAATAACCCTCAATACCGACATTTTTTATATCCCCATCTACGACACCGAACAAGCCTTGATGCGTTTCAGCAGCCCTATTTATATACAACCCTGTAACCTTGTGTCCGTTACCGTTAAAGGTTCCTTGGAATCGATTTGATTCTGTACCAATCGGATTCCAACCTCCGTCATCACGGTAGGCTGAAAGGTCGACATTTTCAGTGAGAATTATTGTTTTACCTTCGCATGTTGTGCCTGAGTTTACAAGTTCAGCAAGTTTTGCAAGAGTCTCAGCATTCCCGATACCGATTTTGGTGTTGCTAGATATTGCGTCAGCTAATTGTATAGGATTCGTAACTGTTACATCAGGTGTTTCTTCAACCACCTCTTGAATAAATCCGTTGTGTTCTGCAGCACACTGCTCCAACGACTTACCGTCAATTGTTCCGGCTGTTGCTTTAACTTCTTGTGCCCAATCAGGGAGGTCATAATCTCCTTTGAATATATTTTTCCCATTGTATTCCGTATTTTTGTAAAGCCTGTTAATTTCACTCACAAGCGCCTGTGCTTCTTGTGTCATTGCATTGAGAGAATCCGTTCCGTAAGTTCCGTTGCGGGCCTGGGTAATTAATGCATGGATTCGACTGCCACGGTCTTGCATTCCTGCTATAGTATCCTGTGCTACCGAAAGCAAGTCCATTCCCATTGCAATATTATCTGCCGCTACATCACACGCTGAAAGTTGGGTGCTCATGTTCTTTGCAATAGAGTAGTTTGCTGCATTATCTGCAGCGTGGTTAATTTTACTCCCTGTCGACAATCTCTCTATCGCCTGATTGAGTTTGGTCGTGCTCGTTGTCATACTCCGCTGTGCAACTATGGAGGATATGTTGGTGTTAATGCTTAACATACATACCTCCGTTCCAAATGCGTATACCCGCCCCTTGAGGGAGGGTCAAAATCTT
>JAEEGL015549729.1_pt1 | contig 138320 bp, 108 predicted proteins | sample 9134231 | NCBI WGS metagenome assembly JAEEGL01 (sample SAMN16246548, study PRJNA631951) | gut metagenome | biome: gut microbiome; feature: rumen; material: fiber-attached | host: Bos | place: Iran: Karaj | collected 2018-10 | reverse complement strand
TTCGAAACGAAACAGATAAAGTTAAACCTTCAAGACTTTACGACCTTGATTATGATGTTCAATTGAATGCAGCATTAAAAGTTATAAACGACGGAAACTTTAATCAGTTAATGGAAAAAACAGTTTCATTAAAGCAGGCAGAAGAAAAGCGTAAGGCAGAAGAATCAAATAAGGCTTTGGAAAAATAAATGCGGCAGTTCATTGCACAAACACATTTAGATTCAAAGGGATGTCTTTTAGTAGAAAACAAAAAGGCTCACTATTTAATAAATGTTTTGCGTCTTTGTCCCGGCGATATGCTTTATGTAAGGCTTCCTGACGGCAATCTTCAAAATATGACCGTTGCCAAAATTGAAGGTGAAAAGACCGGTGAAAAAAAACTTGTAATCCTTCAAGTTGCAGGAGAAAGAAACGATGCACCTTCTTTAACAAAAGCTTTACCCATTCAAAATAAAAATGAACTTGATTTGTGGCTTTTTCAGTTTGTCGCAAAACCTGCCAAAATGGAACTGATTGTAAGGCAGGCCTGTGAATGCGGCGTTTCAAATATTGTTTTTGTAGAAGGAAAGTTCTGCCAGAAAGGAAATATAGATTCTGCAAGAAAAAAATGTTTGCAAAATGATGAAAGATTTTCTAGAATTATTTGCGAGGCAAAAGAACAGTGCGGCTCTGCTGTAGATACAAAAATTTTAGGCTTGTATTCTTTAAGTAATGCAATCAGTTTATGGAAAGAACACAATTCAAATCAAAAGAATTTGGGTTTTGTTTTATACGAACAGACACAGGGGACGAAATCAATTTTTGAAGCAGCAAAAAATTCTTTGGTAGAAAAAATAAATTGTGCTTCCCTTGTTGTTGGAGCTGAAGGCGGAATCAGTCCTGAAGAAATAGAATTATTAAAGAATGAAGGTTTTACTCCTATTCATTTTAATACAAATATTTTACGATGTGAAACGGCAAGTGTTTATGGAATTGCAGCAATACAAACTGTTTTATTAGAGAGGGAATTATGGCAGTTCAAAGAATAGAAATTTTAGGTGTTCCTGTTGATATTGTTCAGCCACAAGAGCTGGAAGAAGTTATTAATTCGCTTAATGAAGAAACAGGCGTAAAGCAGATAGTTTTTCTTTCAATCTGGGATTTACTGAAAGCCAGAAGAAAAAATGAATTTGCAAAAACAGTCAGAAACGCAAACCTTGTTATTCCTATTTCTAAAAGCATAATTTCAGGTGCAAGATTCTTAAAGAAAAGCATTCCTGTCAGATATAACCCGTTTAACTTTACAATAAACCTGCTCTCAATTCTGGAAAACGGCTACAAATCATTTTATTTACTTGGCGGAAGAAAAAAGACTTTAAGTGCAGCAGAAAAACATGTAAGAATGACTTTCCCGAACTTGAAGATGGTTGGGCGCTATGTAGGTTATTATCCTAAAACGGTTGAAAGTGATATCATTCAGGCAATCTATAAAGCCTCTCCAACTCTTGTCCTTTTAAGTGAAGGCGTAAAAGAGAAAGACTGCTGGTTAAACAATAAACGCGATTTATTTACCACAAGTACATTCCTGTATTACCGCGACTTACTTGGAATTTTGAGCGAAAGAAAAAATAGAATTAACGAAAGAACATTTGAAAAGGGCTTGGAAATTGTACCCGAGATTATTAAAAATCCGCTTAAGCTTTTCTTGATATTTCCATTCCTTTGGTATAATATTCTTCTCGTTTGTAAAAGACTGTTTAATAAATAAAACTGCTTTCTTACGATGTGCAAAAGAAAATTACTGGTTGTCTCTGGTGATCCGCTTTTTGCTACAATGTGTTTTCAAAAATTAAAATCACGCTTTGATGTTATCTTTCTAGATCCAGGTTTAAATTCACGCAGAAATTATTTTTCAAAAAATATTGTCGGTGCTTTATTCAATTATGAAGAATTAGTATACAAAGCCAGATGCAGAAACTCTTTATACTTCCTAAAAAATTTCTTTTCCTGCTATATCGTTGAAGATTTAAATCAGCTTTTGAACATTGCCTGTGAATTAGAGTTTGCAATAAAAAATAAAGTGAATCGGATTGAAAGCAAAAACAAGCTGTATTTTTCACAAAGAATTACCTACCCTAAAAAACTTTCATACAAATCAAATGAATATGAATCATTCCTGCAAAAAGTTTATAAAAGCTCTCAAAACGATTTACCCGTCCTTCTTTTGGGTGAAACTGGAAGCGGTAAAGATTACACGGCAGAATTAATTCATAAGCTCTCCTCCAGAAAAGACTTCCCGTTCAAGAATAAAAATGTTGCTGAATTGAATGCCAACCTTATCGAAAGCATTTTATTCGGGGTCACAAAAGGCGCTTACACAGACGCACAGGAAACTGCAGGCCTGTTTGAATCAGTCGGTAAGGGCACCTTGTTTTTAGATGAACTTGCTGAACTTCCGCTTGATCTCCAGTCGAAGCTTTTGGGAATTCTAGATACCAAACACTTTACCCGCATCTTGAGTGAAAAAGAAATTTTGTGTGAAGCCAGAATGATTTTTGCGACAAACAAGGATATCGTTAATCTGGTGAAAGAAAATAAATTCAGAAGCGAGCTGTATTACAGAATCAGTGTTGTGGTCATAAACATCCCGCCGCTTAGAAAACACAGTGAAGACATTCTGGAGCTCTCCTATAAATTCATAAAAGAATATCTTCCTGACGAAGAAAAACCCATTTCAGATAAAGCAATTGAAGCATTAAAAAGTTTTTCATGGCCGGGAAACATCAGGCAGTTAAAGAATTGCATAGCGCGTGCCTGCGAAAACTCCCGCGGTAAAAACATCATTGAAGAAAAGGATCTGGAATTCTGGTAAAAAAAAGGCAGACCAAAAATGAAATAAATCACTTTCAGTCTGCCAAAAGTTTGTTTTATTGGATTATAAGAACTACTTGTTATATACTCGCTTTACTTTCTTAGTTGTTGTCATTTCAAGCGGCTTTTCAAGAATTGTAATTTTTGCAATCTTAGCATATGAAGCCTGTTTCTTGTTTATCTTTTCAACTTCATTTGCAACCAATTCCTTTACTTTTGCATCATCAGTAGCATTTCCTCTTGTGCCAGAAACTTTCTGATATGCATAGTCTGAAGGATAAATCAATGCTTCTATCTTTTCAGATTTCTTTGCTTTATCTTCAATGAATCCTGTTACAGTAATCTGTTCAATTTCATTTACAAGCTGGAAAGCATTTTCAATTTCTTCAGGATAAACATTCTTTCCGCCTTCAGTAACAATCATATTTTTAGCGCGGCCGCAAAGAATCAAATAGCCTTCACTGTCCATTCTTCCAAGGTCACCGGTTTTAAACCAGCCGTCTTCAGTGAAAACCTTTGCAGTTTCTTCCGGCATATTGTAATAGCCTTTCATAACCATCGGGCCTTTAACCTGAACTTCACCAACTTCGTCTTCATCAGGGTCAGCAATTCGCATATCCATGTAACCTTCAAAGAAAGCACCAACACTTTCAATCTTAAAGTGTTCAATCGGATTAAGTGCAATAATAGGAGAAGTTTCTGTAAGTCCGTATCCCTGTACAAAGTCTAAACCAAATTCCTGGTACTTTTTGAAAACAGAAGAAGCAAGAGGACCGCCACCACAAATTGCAACGCGCAAAGAACCAATGCTTGCCTTGTCCAGAATTGCCTTGAACATTTTCTTTCCTACATTAACTTTAAATACCTTCTTCATAAAATATGAAATGCCCATAAGGAATCTGATTAAGCCGTATACAAGAATTCCTTTTGCCCTAATGCCTTTCATAATGCCTTCAAGAAGCTTGTTGAAAAGTAAAGGAACTCCCAAAAGCATTGTGATTTTTCCTTCACGAAGTTCTTTGAGCATTTTTGAAACAGCCATTGTTTTTCCGAATACAACTTCTGCACCCTGAGAAATTGTTTCTATAAATACAGCAAGCATTGTGTATGCGTGGTGAATTGGAAGCAGAGCATAGAATACATCTGTGTGGAAAATATCCATGTGATTCTGTGCAATATAACAGTCGCTGACTAAATTTTTGTGAGTAAGCATTACACCCTTTGGAGTACCGGTTGTTCCTGAAGTAAAGAGAATTGCTGCTACATCATCTTCAGTAACTTTATCTTCATTAAGAACTGCTTTGTCACTTGCGACTAAATTATAAACATAAGTCTCTGCAAATTTTGGACTGAGCGAATATACCTTATATTTATTTTTCTTGCCTGCAAAATACTCATATTTTTCTGAATCAACAAAGAATAAAACCGGTTCTGCAGTATTTAAAAGATTATCGAGTTCGCTTTCGTGTAAACCGTAATCAAGAGGTGTAATTGTAGCTCCTGCAAATAAAGCAGCAAGGTACACAATTGCCCATTCAGGGGAATTTTTACCGCTTACAGCAACATGACATCCTTTTTTAACACCATTTTCATTCATCCACTTTGCAAGGTTTATGATTTTCTGATAAGCCTCATCGTATGTAAGTGTATTTTTGCTTCCACCAGGTCCTTCAAAATCGGTAAAACATGCTCGTTTTCCATAGCGTTCTACAGTAATTTCAAACATTTCAGGCAGTGTCGGCCATTCTCCATTAAATTTAGTGCCTCTGTAAGCGTCTAAAAATCCCCAAGGCAAGGGTTTTGCGTTCTTCTTACTCATTTTTTTCTCCTATTTTCTATAACCGTATATTTCTATCAATTTAAAATGACAAAGTTGGTAAATCTGTAATCCATTATACGAGTTTTATAAACTTATGTAAACAAATATGCCTGTTTTTTACAGATTTTATATACCTATTTTACCGCAAGTTTCACCTTCACGAAAGTTATTTCTGCTGCAGCAGTGGAGAAATTAGAAATTTTTTTTCTGAAAACCTTAAATGTGTATCCATAAATTCAATGTAAAGTTAGATACTTTCTAACTGAAAAAAAAATTTGTGCATCTGTATCCTAAAAAATAGAGTTTTTCTTATAAATAAAAGTATTTTTAACATTATATGCTTAAAAAACTTTCATTGACTTTAGACACTAGAGGTAGTATAATACGGGACGTTCAAACACTAGATATAGTGTTTATCTAAAAAAGTGATAGATTGTCTTGGGTGGACGGCGCTATTACAAAAAGTTATAAAGGGGAAAAGTGGCATGAAAATCATTAAACGCAACGGTGCAGAAGTATTGTTTGACAGAGAAAAGATTGCAACAGCAATTAAAAAAGCCAATGTTCGGGTTGACGAAAAGAAACGGCTTACTGATGAACAAATTGAATCCATTGTTGACGATATTGAAATTGAGTGTCACAAAGAAGGTCATGCCCTTAATGTTGAAAATATTCAGGATCTAGTTGAAACTGGAATTATGCAGAACAATGCTTTTGATGTTGCGAAACTGTACATTACATATCGCTACCGTCACGAGCTTATGCGTAAAGAAAACACCACAGACAAGCAGATTCTTAGTCTCCTGGAAGAAAACAATGAAGAGGTAAAGCAGGAAAATTCCAACAAGAATCCAACTGTTGTATCTGTTCAGCGTGACTATATGGCTGGCGAAGTCAGTAAAGATATAACACGCCGCTTCCTCCTAGATCCAGATATTCAACAGGCACACGAAGCAGGCATTATCCATTTCCACGATGCAGATTATTTTGCCCAGCACATGCATAACTGCGATTTAGTAAACCTCGAAGATATGCTTCAGAACGGAACAGTTATCAGCGGAACAAAAATCGACAGACCACATTCATTCAGTACAGCATGTAACATTGCAACACAGATTATTGCACAGGTAGCAAGCTGCCAGTACGGCGGACAAAGTATTACTCTTGCACACTTAGCTCCGTTTGTTGATGTAAGCCGCCAGAAAATCAAGAAAGAACTTGAAGAAACAATTGCCGCTACAAAAATCGAAGTAAACGAAGAACAGTTTAACTATATGGTTGAACAGAGAGTTAAAGACGAAATCAAACGCGGTGTTCAGACTATTCAGTATCAGGTTATTACACTTATGACTACAAACGGTCAGGCTCCATTTGTTACTGTATTCATGTACTTGAATGAAGCTAGAAACGAACAGGAAAAAACTGACCTTGCACTCATCATAGAAGAAGTATTAAAGCAGAGACATCAGGGCGTTAAAAATGAAAAAGGCGCATGGATTACTCCTGCTTTCCCAAAACTTATTTATGTATTAGAGCCGGATAATGTTGAGCCGGGTTCAAAATATTATTACCTTTCAGAAATGGCTGCAAAATGTACAGCACGCAGAATGGTTCCAGACTATATTTCTGAAAAGAAAATGCTTGAACTCAAGATAGATAAAAACGGAAACGGTAACTGCTATCCTTGCATGGGTTGCCGCTCATTCCTTACTCCATACATCACAAAAGACGGTACACCAAAGTATTATGGCCGCTTTAACCAGGGTGTTGTTACATTAAACTTAGTTGATATTGCATGCTCTTCTGACGGCGATATGAACAAATTCTGGGACATCATGAAAGAAAGACTTGAACTTTGTCACAGAGCTTTACAGTGCCGACACAAGAGATTGCTTGGTACAAAGTCTGATGTTGCACCAATCCTATGGCAGAATGGCGCTATTGCACGTCTTCCAAAGGGAGCTGTTATAGATGAACTTCTTTTCAACGGCTATTCTACAATTTCTTTAGGATACGCTGGTCTTTGTGAATGTGTACGCTATATGACAGGAAAGAGCCACACAGATCCAGAAGCAAAACCTTTTGCACTGCAGGTAATGCAGGCTCTTAACGATGCATGTAAAAAATGGAAAGAGGCAGAACATATTGATTATTCAGTTTATGGAACACCTCTTGAAAGTACAACATATAAATTTGCAAAATGCCTTAAAAAGAGATTCGGAATCATTGAAGGCGTAACTGATAAAAACTACATCACAAACAGCTACCATGTAAATGTTACTGAAAAAATCGATGCATTTACAAAGCTTACATTTGAATCTCAGTTCCAGGAATTAAGCCCTGGTGGAGCAGTAAGTTATGTAGAAGTTCCACACATGGAAAACAATATTCCTGCAGTAATGGCTTTACTGAAACACATCTACAACAACATCATGTATGCTGAATTAAATACAAAGAGCGATTACTGTCAGAAATGCGGATACACTGGTGAAATTCAGATTATGGAAGATCAGGACAAAAAGCTCATCTGGGAATGTCCAAACTGCCATAACAGAGACCAAAATACAATGAATGTTGCAAGAAGAACCTGTGGATACATTGGAACCCAATACTGGAACCAGGGTAGAACACAAGAGATTCAGGAAAGAGTTTTACACTTGTAATAGTCTATGTATTACGGTGAAATAAAAAAATTTGATATTGCAGACGGTGAAGGCGTAAGAGTCTCACTGTTTGTAAGCGGATGCCGCATACACTGCCCGGGTTGCTTTAATGCTAAAACCTGGGATTTCTGTTTTGGTAAAGAATTCACTCAGGAAACAGAAAAAGAAATAATACAGGCCTTATCTAAAGATTTTATTAGCGGACTGACAGTTTTGGGCGGCGAACCTTTCGAAGAAGAAAATCAAAGAGTTTTAGTTAAATTTTTGAAAAAAGTAAAAGAAACTTATCCTAACAAAACAATCTGGTGCTATTCAGGCTATGTTTACGACCACGACTTAAAGCCAGAAAACGGAAAGCAGCATTTTGACGTAACAGATGAAATGCTCTCTTACATTGATGTTTTAGTTGACGGCCCTTTCATTCAGGAATTAAAAGACATCACCCTCCAGTTCCGCGGCTCAAAAAATCAGCGCATCCTGAAACTCAAGTAACGTTGTGATTGAGCCAATTCGGGGCAAAGCCCTCCACCACGTGTTTCACCATAACTATTTGTACCATATCAGGTAGTTTCGATACGCTTGCGCTGCTCAACCACCCCAACGCATTCTTTGCGCTACAAAATTTTTGTCAGTCATAATCACCACATATTTTTGCATTAACTTATTGCATCACCATTTACATTTAAAGCGTGCGAGAAAGATTAGGGGCTTGGGGGAAAGAAAACCACGCTTCGCAAGTAGTGGTTGTCGTTCCCCCAAAAGTGAAGTTGTAATCAATTAAAAAAAACACTAGAATATGCACATTATGAAAGCATCTAAAATTCCTTTTAGGACATTGCGTGAAGCTCCTTCTGAAGCTATTATCGCCAGCCATCAGTTAATGATGAGAGCAGATTTTATCCGTAAACTTGGTAACGGACTCTATACTTATATGCCAATCGGTTTAAAAGCATATCGTAAAGTAGAAAGCATTATTAAGGATGAACTTAATAAAAGTGGTGCTATGGAATTTAAACCCACTGTAATTGTTCCGGGTGATATTTGGAAAGAAAGCGGCAGATGGGAAACTATGGGACCTCAAATGCTTAAGGCAAAGAACAGAGGCGAACAGGATATGGTTGTTTCTCCTACTGCAGAGGAAGCTTATACAGCAATCTGTAGGGCAGGTCTTACTTCTTATAAACAGCTCCCGATTAATATGTATCAGATTAATACAAAATACCGCGATGAAATTCGTCCACGATATGGCGTTATGCGCGGCCGTGAATTTAATATGATGGACGGCTACACACTTAATGCAAACGACGAAAGCCTGGATGAAAGCTATCAGGGATATGCAAAGGCTTACCACAAGATTTTCAAGCGACTCGGCCTAAAGGTTATTCCTGTTAAGGCAGACACTGGTGCTATGGGCGGCTCTGGCTCAGAAGAATTTATGGTAGAAAGTCCGATTGGTGACGATACCTTAATTTTGTGCCCTAAATGCGGATACGCTGCGAATGTTGAAAAAGCTTCTTGCAAGGCTGATGTTCCAACTGATGATAACGGAAAAGAACAGGTTAAGACAGATTTGCCTGTAGAAGAAGTTGCAACCCCAAATGTGTTCAGCATAGAGGATATGGAGAAATTCTTTAACACAACTTCTAAGCGATTTATTAAGGCTTTAATTTACAGGGTAATAAATTCAACTCTGGATTTAACCGGCACTAAAGGAAGTGAAAACTTAAAGAGGGTACAGGAAGACGGTTTTGAATTCTATCCGGTTTCTTATGTTTGCGTTTTAATTCGCGGAGACCTTGATGTAAACGAAGCAAAGCTTGCAGGCCTTTTAAAAGCAAGCGAAGTAGTTTTAGCTGATGATGAAGAAGTTCTGGCAATCAGCGGTGCCCCACACGGCTTTGTAGGCCCTTTAAATGTTAACTGCCCTATTGTGCAGGATTTGAGCGTAAACAATATGCACGATTCTTTTGCAGGAGCTGGTAAAGAAGGTTTCCATATAAAGCATGTTGAATGCACCCGCGATTATACTGCATGGAAAAATGCTGATGTCCGCACTGTTAAGGCCGGCAATAAATGCTGCTGCCCTGATTGTGACGGTGAATACTATACAACAAAAGGAAACGAATTAGGACACATCTTTAAGCTTGGTAAAAAATATACAGAAAGCATGGGCGTTACATACTTAGACGAAAACGGAAAAGCTGCAGTTCCTACAATGGGCTGCTACGGAATTGGTGTTGACCGCGTGCTTGCTTCTATAATTGAATGTTACCACGATGACAAGGGCGTTATCTGGCCAATGTCAGTTGCTCCTTTCCAGGTTGTAATTGTTCCTATTAAATATGACGGCGTAATGAAAGAAATCAGTGATTCATTATACGAGAAATTTACACAGGCAGGAATTGAAGTTCTTCTGGACGACAGAAACGAAAGACCTGGCGTTAAATTTAACGATGCCGATTTGATGGGCTTCCCTGTAAGAATTACTGTTGGCGAGAAAAATCTTCCGAATCTTGAAATTAAAATCCGCTCTGAAAGTGAACCAATGCTGGTAAGCCAGGAAGAAGTTTTTGCTAAAGTGTGTGATTATGTTAAAACAGAAATGGATAAATTAAATCAAAACTAAAATAAGGAATCTATAGAAGTATATGAAAAAGTTTATTTTTACAGTTTTAATGATTTTGTGTGTATCTTCAATTTTTGCCTTGCCGGGAATTTCTTCCGTAATAGAAGATACTTCTGGTGAATATGTTTATTACCTTGATACTTCTATGGATACTCCATCTTTAGTTGGTTTTATTTATTACAATCCCCAGACATACGCTGCACGCTTTTACAATGAAGCAAACGAAAAAGACATTTCTATCTACATTACAATTAATCCTGAAAGTGAAACGCTGGACTTTACCGGTGAAAAAATTGTAGGTGCAAAAGTTTTAGAGGATGCAAATATTGTAAATTACCTGCACGATATGTTTTACGAATTTACTTCACGCAGAAAAAAGATTGAAGGCTTTGCAAAAGGTTCTTATGTAAGCGAAGAAAACTTTCCGCAGTTTTATGGCAATGTAAGGATTAAATTTAATCAGTGCATTCCTTTGTTTAACCTGGAATCAATTCAGAGTGTAGATGGAAACATTTTGTTTTCACTTTTCACAATGGGACAGCTTGTTTCTTCTGATGACCAGAGTTTTGCACAGTTTAAAGGAGTGAACGGCTTAACAGATGAAAAAAGCATAAAGGCACTTCCTAAAGACGCTAAGAGAAAGTTCAAACTGAAGAAATCTAAAAGCTCAAGCGAATACACTTACAATTCGCAGAAAGTTACTTTAGATTCCGGCTGGGCACAAAGTCTGGATAACCTCTTCTTCTTAGGTAATGCAGCTCTTATTACTTTAACAGATTCAACTTTCCCAGAGGACATTTCCTTTGACACACAAAAAGTTTTTCTGGAAAGAAAGTTCTCGCAAAGTACAAATCTTTCTTATGCATTATATAATTACAGAAAATTTGAATGCACCGAAAACACTATAAACCTTACAAACATTTATTTTCAGCCGGAAACAAAAAATGTAACGCGCGACATTAAAGTGCTCAAAAGAATTTCTGACACAACCTGGGCAATGTTTAACCTTACAGTGTTTGATTCAGTTTACCAGAAGCATCAGAAATATTTCGACAGCATTGTTGATTCTTATTCGATTACAGAATAGTTTTTTTTGGGGAAGGGAAAAGCCTTTCCCTGCGGTCGCACTTCGTTGCGCCCTACCCTTTCTAACGGGGCAAGTTTATTTCCTTCGACAGCCCCGTAGCACCCTGAATTTTATCAGCATAAAAAAACCGAACCCCATTTCTGAGGCTCGGTTCAACATACTATTTTTAGCTTTTACAAAAAACTTTTACTTAGCAAGGTATTCATTTATACTTTGTGCAGCTTTTCTTCCTTCACCCATGGCAAGGATAACTGTTGCGGCACCAAGAACAATATCTCCACCAGCCCAAACTTTTGTCATACTTGTGGACTGTTTTTCATCAACTAAAATGTGACCTTTTGTATCTACATTTATTTCTGGAGTTGTCTGTGAAATAAGAGGGTTTGAATTATTTCCAAGTGCAACAATTACTGCATCACAAGGAATATCATGTTCGCTTCCCTTGATTTCTACAGGCTTTCTTCTTCCACTTGCATCTGGTTCACCGAGTTCATAGCTTAAAGCTTTAATTGCAGTTACTTTTCCGGTTTCTGCATCGCCCAGGATTTCAACAGGGTTTTCAAGGAATCTAAACTCAACTCCTTCTTCCTCAGCGTGTGCAACTTCTTCGCGGCGGGCTGGCATTTCGGCTCTTGTACGTCTGTAAACAACATACACTTTTTCAGCGCCAAGTCTTAGTGCCATACGGGCTGCATCCATTGCAACGTTTCCACCGCCACAAACTACAACTGTCTTTGCGTGATAGAATGGTGTTGCTGCATCTTCTTTATATGCTTTCATTAAATTTGCGCGTGTCAAATATTCGTTTGCACTGAATACACCAATATAGTTTTCACCAGGAATGCCAAAGAATTTTGGAAGACCTGCACCAGTTCCTATAAAGGCAGCATCAAATCCTTTTTCTGTAAGAATCTGCTGAACAGTTGAAGTGCGGCCTACAAGTGTATTGTACTCAAACTTAACGCCCATTTTTTCAAGGTTTTTAACTTCATTCTGAACAATTGATTTTGGTAAACGGAATTCAGGGATACCGTAAACCATAACGCCACCAGCTTTATGGAAGGCTTCGAATACTGTTACATCGTGACCTGCTCTTCTACAATCTGCTGCAACTGTTAATCCTGCAGGACCTGAACCTACGATTGCAACTTTCTTTCCTGTAGAAGGAGCTATCTGCATTTGTGTTGTTAAATCATTTTCTCTTTCATAATCAGCAACAAAGCGCTCGAGACGTCCTATGCATACAGACTTTTCTGCATCCTTGTAAACTTTTCCTACAGTACACTGAGCCTGGCACTGCTTTTCCTGAGGACAAACACGACCACAGATTGCAGGCAAAAGATTTGTTGTCTTGATTACATCAACAGCTTTCTTGAATTCACCCTTTGCAACTTCTGCGATAAAATCAGGAATGCGTACATTTACAGGACAGCCTGAAACACAAGGCTGATTTTTACACTGAAGACAGCGGTTTGCTTCTACAATTGCCTGTTCTTTTGTATAACCCAGAGCAACTTCATCCATCTGGCGGGCACGAACTAATGGCTCGCGGGTTGGCATTTCCTGCTGTGGAATAGCCATGCGGTCTTTATTTGTAAGTTCGCCTTTTGCTTTTAATTCATCTAATATTTTTACTGCGTCTGACATAATTTACTCCCCGGTGGTTGAGCCTGTCGAAACCACCATGTTATTTTTAGACTTTGCTAATTCAGGTAAATTTTTATAATCACCATTTATCAAAGCCTCTCTTTTTTTTCTACTCCAACCTTGAACCTGTTTTTCTCTAAGAAATGCCTCTTTTATACTTAAGCATTCTTCATAATACACAAGTTCAACTGGTAAACGCCGTTTTGTATATTCAGATCCCATTCCATTAGAATGTTGTTCAAATCTCAATTGTAAATCCTTAGTGCTTCCAACATAATAAGAATTATCACTGCACTTCAAAATATACATATAAGCCGACATTTTACTCCAACAATAATGGTCATTTCGACAAGCTCAATGACCGTGGGCTTTTCTCATAATCCCCTTATTACTTTGCAAGTTTTTCAGCTTCTGCTTCCATTTTACACTTATGATAAGCTTCTGTTTCTAAATCTTTGAAGGATTTCATACGCATCATCATATTGTTCCAGTCAACTTTATGAGCGTCAAAATCTGGACCATCAACACAAACAAATTTTGTTTCACCGCCAACTGAAACACGACAACCACCGCACATACCGGTTCCGTCAATCATAATTGTATTTAATGAAACTGTTGTAGGGATGTTATATTTTTGTGTAGTTAAAGCGCAGAACTTCATCATGATTGGAGGGCCAATTGCAATTACTTCTGCAGGAGGAACATCACTCTGGCACAGGCGCTCAAGAGGAACTGTTGTAACGCATTTCTCTCCTGCAGTACCGTCATCTGTACAGATAATTACTTCATCGCAAACTGCTTTCATTTCGTCAACGAAAATAAGTAAATCTTTAGTGCGGGCTCCTTCGATTAAGATTACTTTATTTCCTGCTTCTTTTAATGCCTGAACAATTGGATAAAGAGGAGCTGTTCCAAAACCGCCGCCTACACAAACTACAGGTCTGTCATATTTTCTAATTGTACTTGGAGTTCCTAAAGGTCCTAAAACTCCGCCTAAATAGTCACCTTCATTAAGCAATGAAAGTTTATAAGTTGAAGCACCAACTGGTTGAAAAGCAATTGCAACCCAGCCTTCTTCGGCATTAGCATCTGCAATTGTAAGTGGAATGCGTTCAGATAAATCCTGATCAACCTGAACGATTAAAAATTGACCAGCCTTACGATTTTTAGCGATGTCTGGAGCATCAAATTTCATATAAAAGACATTCTCAGACAGCTGTCTTTTTTCTAATATTTTATTCATCCATTCTTTCCTTAACGCTTAGTTACCTGCACGTCGCATTTACTATACTATAAATTGCTTCAAATTGGAATAATGGATTTTATTTATTTGATAAAAAGAATGTGGGGTGGTTTCGATCCCTTCGACTACGCTCAGAAACCGAAGACTCTTGCGATTTCAATAGAGACTCAAAAATGTTGTAGCGCGAAGAAAAGCAGAAAGCTGAAATAATTATTGCTCCTCTATATAGTCTTCTGGGGTTGAGCCGTCAGGGTAAGTAAATTGAATATATTCCCTAAATGGTCTTTCAGGATATATCTGATATGGTTGATTCATATTCATCATTGAGACATCATATATGTAAAAAGAATACTGTCCAGAAAATTTCGGGTTATACATATCGCTGTCTCTAATTGAAGTAATAACCCTAAAAGATATAAAATAATTACCATTTTTATCCTTTTGGAATTTGGCTTCTTTTTCATATTCTCCATAGGGCAGAAGCATTTTAATTCTACAGTTAAAATCTTCAAGTTTTGATCCTGTGGAAACGCTGTATTCTGTAGTTTCATAGATTATATCTATAGCCAGATAATTTTTCCCCTCATTAATCATAAAATCATCATAATCAGAATAACCTTCTGGATTTTCAACCCACTTTGTAGTGACTGTACATTCACCATCAACACTATATCTTGCAAACATTGTACAGCTATTAAAAATAAATAAAATTAAGAGACATAAATTTAAAAACAATAATCTGATTTTCATAGTTTTACCTGCATTCAAAAAGTGAATTAGATTCTTCAATTCCATTATTATATAAAACATTCATAAGTCGACCTGCTACATTAATAGAACAGATTTAATTCATTATTACTTATCTATTACAATTCACTATCAAAAACTATCCAGTCATCTGGGGTTGTACCGTCTGGGTAAGTAAATCTAAACTTATTTTCATCTGAATATTCATCTACCGGAAATATATACTTTTTATTTCCAAAGTTAAATGTAGTAATATCATATATCTCTACTGAATAATAATTATGAAAAAATGTAGTATACATATTTTCATCTGCAATAGATGTTACCATATTTAGCTTTAGTACATACTCACCTTTATTATTCTTTTTAAAACCCACTTTTTTCTTAAATATATAAGGTGGAAATTCTAAACTTATTTCACACAAATAATCTTCCAGCTTTCGTCCAAATTCAACTTCATAATTGGTTATAAGGTATTCAATCTCAATTACATAATAATTATTTCCAGCGTCATTATTTATTAATTCATAATCTGGAATTTTATTTAAACTATCAATCCAATAACTTTTTACATTTATTTCTCCATCAACCTTATAATCAGAAAACATTGGACAGCTGTTAAAAGTAAAAGCAGCAAAAATTATTAGAATATTAAATATTTTTAAATTCATTTAATTGCGTTCTCCATAAACAAATTGATTGGAAGTTTTACTTCTTGATGTCGAATAAATCATTAAAGAAAAAGGATCTGTAAAATAGTAATAATTTTTATCCTTATTACTTAAACAATATTTCGTTTTACTACTATTCTTAAGTTTGCTTCCAACAGGATCTTTATATTTCATTTTATATCCTTCATATCTAAACTTATTATTAAAATCATCTTTTGAAAGATATTCATTATCAATCATATAATCAATCCATTCTTCATCGCTGGCGATACAAAAGAAACCAGAATTACTTCCTTCTTTATAAAAGGCCTCCGTAATCTTTGATTCTTCAATTCCATTGTTATATAAAACATTCATAAGACGACCTGCTGTATTAGAAGAATAATTACCAGTATGTCCAGAATACAGACAAGCCATTATGTAATTTGCTTTATCAAGAGAATAAAACTTTTCCCTTACCTGATCATCTGTAATATTAATAACCTTTGTATTATAGGTTTTACGCATTGCGTCTGATGGTGATAATAGTCCTGTTGTCAAATAATTTTCAACATATTGCAGATCTTTCTGGTATTGAGTTTTAAAAGCCATATTTAAATAATTACCAGGATATCCTGATTGATTTCTAAAATATTCATTTAATTCATAATTATATATTGTGCCATAAAATGTTGCAAAAGATTCTATTGCAGAAGAAAGGCCTTCATCACCTCTATTTGGATTATTCGGATTTGAACTATAATAACGACAGACTTTATTCCATGATGACCAGGCTGCGCCTTTATTATTATTTTTACCGATCATTTGATAATGCTTTAAATGACATAATTCATGAATTACAACACCACATGATTCAGAAAAACCATCCATTGTTGAACAATCAGGCCAATTTATAAAAACAAAATCAGGAGCAGCAAATGTTAATAAGGGATCTAATAATGCAACCAATGTTGCCACGCTCACACCTAAAAAATCATTAGTATAACTTTTAATTACATCATATGCATATGCAGGTGTTGCAAAACCTGTATTACAGCCTAAACCTAACAAAGATGTAAAAGCAGTTTGTATAGAATCTTTAGAATTAATGTACCACATATTTAATTTTGGTTTTACAAAATCAATGAATTTTGCCTTAGTCATACCTTCTGTAATACGAGTGATATTAATTCCGTTTACAGCTTTTTTATCTTTAATCTGGATATTTATTTTTTCAAAATTATCCCAATTTATAGAACCTCCTTCATAATAATCTGTAAGAATAAACATCGATCCCATACTCTTTAAATTACAATAATCATTTTCAAAATAAATTTTGATTTTAGGAGTACCCCACCAACCTTTTTCAAATTTAAGTGGACTACTAAATGTTCCGTCAGAATTTGTTGTTAATATAACACCATGTGCAAAATTATAAATACAAATACGAACAGAACCTGAAGGAATATATGTTTTTGTGATTGGATCATATATTGTTATCCTACCTTTTGGAGTCACATATTTAATCCATCGTGCAGAGTTATTATTTTCTTGGTTTCCCTCAAAAACAAAATTTTCAAATTCTTCTTCAATATTCTTAACATACATTTCATCAAGAATTTCTGTTTCCATTTTTTTTGAAATGTCTTTGTACTTGTCTAACGGACCTGCAAGATAATATTCCATTTTGAAGTTTTTAACATCGTCTTCTTTTCCATAATAAGGATCACCACCACTAATAATATCCCGATCTAGAGGTATTGTACTGGCTTCTGGATAATTATTAAGAAGATAATTCAATTTTGTTGCATCTGAAGGATATGCTTTAAAATAATATGCATTTGCTTCAACAACTTCCCTTCCTGTTGCATTTCGTGATGCATTAAACTTTTTAATGAAAATGGATTTTCAATTTTCTCACCCAAGATTATTTGAGGATCTTCAATACAAATTTTTTGTTCGCTATTTTTTTTATTACCATCATTAATCAAATCATTCTTATATAAGTTATTACAACTTATACTCATTAATGATAATAAGCTTAACACAATTAATGCATAAATACTTTTTTTCTTGTCTTTTTTCATTTCTTTCCCTTAGTATGATGCACCACAAAAAGCTGCCGTTCGTTATACTTTAATTTAAATAAAATAAAGGATGCCCTAATAAAATACAAGTTCAAGGTGACAGATTGTTCGTCATGCAAAATTTAGTTCGACATCTATACAGAACAGATTCTGACAGAAAAAAAATTTTTAAAGCGTGCGGGAAAGATTAGGGGCTTGGGGGAAAGAAAACCACGCTTCGCAGGTAGTGATTGTCGTTCCCCCAAAAATACATTTAAACTAGTACTTGTTCAAGAAGCTTCTGTTCTCTCTTACAAAGCTGTTATTATTCTGATAAGCGTCCCAGTTTATAGACCATGCCATAAATCCACGGATACCAGGATAATCTTTTTCGAGTTTCTTAAATGCATTCTGCAAGCCGGAATTTGAAATCTGTCCGGAACCAGCTGCACTGCTTGAAGAAGGAACTGCAATTACAACTTGATCAGGTCTGAGTCCCGGCCAGAAGTATGTTGTTCCGCCGTTCAAATAGAAACCATCCATAAGCATTTTACACATTTCAACAATGCCTTCTTCTGTTCCCATTGTATACCACTTACCGTCATTTCCCTGAATTGATGAAGAATTATACAATTGAGTCTGCACATAAGTTGTCTTGTCGCGTAATGCGTAAATCATTGCGAGGTATCCGCCGGCTCTTGAATCTACATAGCTGTTTATACCACCGTAATATGTGTGTCCCAGCTGCATGTAGAAAGTTTCCGGTGCCCATGAAAGAATGAAGTCGTCATCGTATGAATCGCAAATCTGTCTGATTGCATTTATCATATTTACAATGCGAGGAGTCTTTGGATGAGCGAAATCAGGGTCTGCACCGCTGTTCATTGAAACTGAGCTTTGTTCGAGGTCAATATCAATTCCGTCGAATCCGTACTTGTCGATAAAGCCTTTGATGTCGTTAACAAATGTTTTTACACTGTTAGAATTTTCAAGATAGAAATATCCCTCATATCCACCAATAGAAAGAACAATTTTTTTGCCTTTTGCCTGAAGTGTTTTAATATCAGAAATAAATGTAGCATCATCATCAACTACTTCAAACATCATTTTTCCATCTCCGCTGCCAGGTTGAACAGGAACAGCAAATGAAACATTGATTACATCCCACGCAGGGTCTACATCCTTAAGTCTGATGTATGGAACGCCAGCATTCCAGGTGTGCCAGTATCCGCTCATAATGCGCTTTGGAAGTGATGTATTGATTACAACTTCTCCAGGCTCATCAATTACAACAGGGTCTTCCGGGATTACTACAGGGTCTTCAGGAATTACAACAGGATCTTCTGTGGTTCCACTTGGAGTCTGTGTAGATGCTGTTCCCTGTGTTACTGTGTAATTAACAGTATTCGATGTAACGGTTCCAAACTTATTTGTCAGTTTTACTACATAAGCATAAGTTCCGTTTGGTTTGTCTGTTAAATTGAATACATAGCTTTGTGCATTTGGCGAATTGTCAGTTAAAGCTGTTGACTGAATTTCTTTTCCGTTTTCATAAAGCTTTGCAAGGGTTCCATTGTTGCCCCACCACATATTCATTTTAATGCCGAAGGTTGCGTCTCCGTTCCACTTTGACTGCTCTATTGCAGGAGTTCCCGGGATTCCTGTTGCTTTAACAGTTTCACCAGCTTCTGGAGTTTCCGGATTTTCAATTGGAGTTACAGGATCATCTGTTGGAATTACTGGGTCATCTGTTGGAATTACAGGGTCATCGGTTGGAATCACTGGATCATCTATAGGAGTTTCAATTACTGTACTGCCAGAAGCTTCATTCATTGCTTTTAATTTTGCACCAACTTTTTTAGAGAAGTTCCAGTTGTTGGAAGCGTCCCAGTTTATAGACCAGGTCATTGCACCGCGGATAGTTGGGTAGTCTTTGTATAAAGTATCAAGAGCCTGAATTACTACAGAAGGATCTACATAGCCAGAACTTGCACCTTTTACGCTTGCAGGAACACCAATTCCTACCTGATCAGCTCTAAGGCCATTCTTTAACTGAATCTTTGCAAGCTCGGTTAAGAATTTATAACTTCCCTGAGAATAGATATTTCCGTCGTAGCCGAGCATTGAACCAGAGTTATAGTACTGAGTGTTGTTTACAGTAAGAATATCTTTTATGGCAAGAGCAAGTTTAAAATACTCAGTGCCTGTGTTCTGCATATCTATAGTCTGTGGTGCAAAGGTGATGATAGAACCTTTTGGTAAAGCGCGTAATGCTTCTGCAATGTATTTAGAATTAAGACCGTGCTCTAAATCAATATCAACTCCTTCAAAGCCGTATTTCTTCATTAAAGCTTTTACTGAATCAGAGAATCGTTTTGCATCAGAAGAAGAAGCAATTGTAACATTACCTTTTTCTCCACCTACAGAAATAATAACGTGCTGACCACGCTTTTGAACAGTTTTAATATCTGCTATAAATACTGTTTCATCGAATCCAAGCGAGCCGTCTAAATTGAAGGTAACTTCTCCGGTTTTTTCAGTTGCGTCTGCGAAAGAAACTACGATCAAATTATATTCTGCCGGTACTTCACTTATGCGAAGAACTTTTGCACCATTGTTAAAATTCTGCCAGTATCCGGTAAGAATGTGTGTCGGAAGGCCAGGAACTGTAACTGGTTCATCTTCTCCTGTAGAAGGATCCTCATTATTTTCTGGAGGAACTACAGGATCGTCTGTTGGATTTTCAGTATTTGTACCTGAAGTATCAGCTGAAACATATTTCCACAGGGCAGGAACAACATCAGGGTACCAGCCTGTGATTGCAGTATGAGCAAGTAAACACTCATAAACTTTTCCATTATAAGAAACTGTGTCACCTATTTTGTATGAAGTTCCAATACTCCAGCCTGAAACTGCTGATCGGGCTGAAACTGTTGATTCAAATTCTGCGTTTGTAAACTGATTGTTACAACCAGAAAAAATTAATCCCAGGCCCAAAATTAAACCTGTGATTATTTTAGAAATTTTTTTCATTATTTCCTCTTAATAAAAGCATGGACTCAAAGGTTACTGAGTATATTAGGTGGTTTCGACAGGCTCAACCACCACAATTTAAAATTAAACCCAATAACCTTTCACAGCAAATAATCAGGGGGTGGTTGAGCTTAGTCGAAACTACCCCCTATGTTTTATCCTTTCAGGGTGGTTTCGATACGCTACGCTACTCAACCACCGCACAACTTCACTCTACATTATTTTTTAGACCAGAGTGTTGGAGCGTCTTTTGGATTCCAGGTGTCTGAATATGAAACATGTGTTACTAAACAAACATAGCTGCTGCCCTTGTATGAAACAACATCGCCGGCTGTATAGCTTACATAAGTTCCCCATTCTGCTGATGATGGATTTTCTGGAATTTCAGGAGTCTCTGGTTCTTCAGGCTCTTCCGGTATTTCAGGTTCTTCAGGAACAACAACAATATCTCCGGCAGCATCTCCTTTTGTTACAGTGTATTTAACTGTGTTAGAAGTAGAAGATCCGCTTGAGTTTGAAAGCTTTACTTTATAAGAATAAATTCCATTTGCTTTATTTGAGAGTGTGAATGTATAACTTTGTGCAGATGGAGTATTGTCAGTAAATGTTTTTGAATCAATCAAAACACCATTTTCATAAAGTTCAGCGAGAGTGCCATTGTTACCCCACCACATATTCATTTTGATTCCAAAGGTAGCTTCACCGTTCCAGGTTGTCTGTTCAATTGCTGGTGTTCCCGGGATTCCGGTTGCTGCAGGAGTTTCTGGAATTTCTGGAATAACCGGTGTTTCTGGAATTTCAGGATCTACAGGAGTTCCGCCGCTTCCACTTCCTCCAATATCTGGATTTTCTTCAAATACAACGCCGTTCAAAACTGATTCATGAATAATGTTTACAAGGTCATAACCGTTTTTCCAGTCATCTCCGTCAATTTCCCAGTACATAGCTCCACCGAGATTATTCTGGTTAATATAGTCACACTTGATTTTAATTGTGTCTGCATCATCATAAGTATAAAGTTCTTTCTTGCTTCTGTTGTAAAGCCAGCAAGCCTTTGTAATGTTATCACGATATTTTACCCAGCCTGAAGTTTTTTCCAGTTCCTTCATTGCAAAGTAAGGACTCTGACCGCCAACACCCCACTTTCCAGCTAATGTTGAACCGCCTTTTCCAAACATACCATCTGAAACTCCGTCTCCGTCAAAGTCATAACCGCCAGAAACATTATTCCATCCGCGACTGTAGAATGGTAAACCAATTACAATCTTACTTGCAGGAACACCTTCTGAAATGAATTTTTTTACAGACCAGTCTATATTATATTTTTCCTGCATCTCTGCATCATAAACCTTGCAGTTTGGATTTGCATACAAAGGAGCCTGATGTCCTACAGTGCTTTCAAATGCACCGTGCATATCATATGCCATTAAGTTAATAGCATCCAAATATTTTGAATATTCTCCTGGTTCAGTTACAGCAATTTTGTCGTATCCAATACCAATAGCAGCAGTCAATTCATAATATTTTCCGTCTTTTGCACCCTGTTTATCTAATTCTTCACGAATAGCTTTTAAGAAATAAGTAAAGTTTTTCTTATCTTCAATTCCACCCGGGCAGCCTTTATCATATTCATCACCAGGGTCTTTATTTCTATGAACTCCAGGATATTCCCAGTCAATGTCTATACCGTCAAGACCATAATCAACAACAAATTTAACAAGATTTGAAGCAGCTCTTGCTCTTGTTGAACTTGTTGCAGCAGCAGCATGGAAACCGTGACCTTTTGTCCAGCCGCCAACAGAAATCAATACTTTTAAGTGCGGGTATTGTTTCTTTAGTTTTCGCAGTTGTCCAAGATTTCCCTTGTACTCTGTATCCCAACTGTCACCAGGATATACAATGTCGGTTGATGCCCATGGATCATAAATTTCTACAGATTGATTTGATTCATTTAAACCGATAAAAGCATAGTTAATATGCGTCAACTTATCCGCCGGAATAGAAGTAGCGTAATAGCTGTCATGAGCAGCATAAATACCCCATTCACAAAAGTATCCTACAACACGCTTAGAGCTTTCAGTAGCAGCAGCTCTTGCAGCCGTAGAACTTTCTTTAAATTCCGGAGCAGAAATCCCCTGACAGCCAGTTAAAACTAACGCCAGAACCATCGTAGCCAAAAAAGTAAACTTTACTTTTTTCATACTATCCCCCTTAAAAATTAAGTATTTATTTCCTTAGAGAATAACTTCTCCTAAAGAAAACGAGAGTAATAGAATTGTAGCTGGAATTTTTTCTTTTCAGTTGCAAATAGAGATTTTGAATAACCATTTTATAGTTTAAGCTTTTAAAGGTCATTTACATTTTAATTTTAACATGGTTTAAGTTAAAACGCCAAATTTTTTTAAAGATTTTTTTAAACAAAAAAAAGCCAGTTCACAATGAATGCAAACTGACTTTTGGGGAAAGCCAAATACTCTGTCATTCTAAGCATGGCTTTCGAATCTGTACCTGTTGAGATGCTGAAGCAAGCTCGAAATATCGAGCTGCAAATTCAGCATGACAATTATTTTTCTAATGCAGCAACTAAATCTGCAACAGCAGCCGCTTTAATTTTCTGTATTGCTCCTGACTGCTTATTCAAATAAAAATATTCAAGCTTATTTTTAGAGAACATAGTTTTTTTAGAAACTGCCTGAATCTTAAAAGCGTTTTCATTTTTCTTATAAGTCTTAAATGTAGTATAATCAATTAAAGCTTTTTCAGTATATTCAAGAAGATTTGAAATTGTTTTTTCTGCATCGCCGTCACCTTTCTTCTCTGCAACAACAACTTCTGCGAGTAAGCCCTTTGATGAATCAAAATTAGAACAGGTTTCCTGGAATGCAATCAACTTGTCCTTAAACTCTAAAGCTTCTTCTTCTGAAAGAATGAGGCACTTTTCTAAATCTTCTACAGCTAAATCAGAAGACAAAAACGAAGGAATTCCTGATTCGCAAATTGCATAATCAGTGTCATTTAATTTATATACTCTAAAAAAATCTCCGCTCTTACTTGCAACTTGAATTTCATATACATTTGAAACAACATCAAACCCATTCTTACTGCTTACATCAACATATCGTGCTGAAGTACACGAAACACACAAAAGTCCTGCGATCAAGAATAAAACTGATAACTTTTTCATACCTTATCTTCTCTCCTCTTTTTGTTTATGTATTTAATTATAACACAGTTTTTAATTTTCACTGTCTTTTATTTTTTCAGCCTTAGACAAAAGCCCGCTCTTCTTTTTATTTCTTACTGCCAGGAAAATCATCATTGCAGTTCCAAGGGCAATCATAATGAAACAGAAAATCTGCCCCGTAGAAATATTTAAAAGCGAAGTATTTGTATACAAAACCTGCGAACCGTCCTTGCTTAATCTGAAGCCCAAATCAGAATCCGGCTCCCTGAAATACTCTATTACAAAGCGAACAAGTCCGTATCCTATTGCATAACAGCAGCCTATGAAACCGTCAAAAGGCTTTCTCTTTCTAAGATTCCACAAAATGATGAACAGGAAAATTCCTTCGAAAAATGCTTCATATAACTGACTCGGATGTCGCGGAAGATTTACTGAACGCTGACCTTCATACAAAGTCATTCCTATTGATTCAACAAAAGGCTTCACCCAGTCAAGCGAAGCAGGAATTCTTTCTGCGTGAGGAAATACAATTCCCCAAGGCATAGTCGTAATTCGGCCAAATAATTCGCCGTTCATAAAATTTCCTATACGGCCAAAAGTGTATCCTAAAGGAATCGCAACAGACATTGCATCAATCCATTTACCGAAAGGCTTTTTATGCCATGCGCACCAGACAATCATTCCTATAAGACCGCCAATAAATCCTCCGTGATAGCTCATTCCAGCAAGCCCTGTAAACCTGTGTGTTTCTGTATCAAACGGCCAGAAGATTAACCATGGCTTCCTCAAATATAAACCCGAAGTATCATAAACTAATGTTGAAAAAACGCGTGCACCAATCAGCAGGAAAACAATTCCGCAGGCAATAAAACTGAAAATGTCGTCCTCTGTTGCTTCGTATCCCTCAGTGTTTAAAGCGCCTTCTTTTACCTGTCTCTTAAGTACAAAATATGCTGTGGTAAAAGCAAAAATGTACATAAGTCCATACCATCTCAAAAGCGAAAGAAATGGTACGCCCGGGAAAATCTCCGGATGAATCCACGAAGGATATTGAATGTAAAGTAAACTGTTCATCGTCTCTGCAAAGCCTCAACTAATTTTTTCTTTAAGAATGTATTTTCTGTTTTTAACTGCTTTATTTCATACTGCTGCTGTTTAATTATTTCAGCAAGTTCGCCCATTGTCAGCGCGCCGGTTCCAGTTAATTCTTCTATATATTGCATCTTCTGAGAGAAATCATCATTTGCTTCTTCAGTTGCAATTTCAAATGAAGTTTCTGAAGCCTGAGTCAAATCGTAATCGTCATCAAATTTAAGTGTTTCCGACTGAAGGATTTTTTCTGCAACCCTGTAAATGCCCTGACCTATAACTGACTGCGGTTTATAAATAATTACCGGAAGACGGGAAGCCAGTGCCTTATCCTGCATTGTGTCCCTGTAAATCACTCCAAGATGCTCCAGATCCACACCCAGATACTGCTGGCACGAACGCCTGATTTTTTGTGCACGGTCTGTGTCTTTCGGATCATCAATCATATTTAGAATCAAACGCGGCCTGAACTCTTTCATTCGGCTCTTAAAAATTTTTGTGTTTTCAGGATCTACGCTTTCAAGATTTTCTATCAGCTTTGGAAGATAAAGTCTCTGTAAAGAAGCAGAATCTTTCTTTAACTGTTCAAGATATTTGTAAGCCGGAGTATCTTTTTTAAATGTGTTGTACATCATCCTGAAAGTAACATTCTTTAAGAAAAGATATCCGTTAAGGGTAGCCGTAACAGTTGGAGCCGTAACGATTATTCCCTGCGGTGAAAGAAGGAACATATCAAGAATCGTCAAGTGAGTTCCCGCGCCCAAATCTAAAATCAAATAGTCGTAGTTTGCATTATTAAAGTGTTTTATAAGTTCATTTTTCTGTGACTGCTTTAATGAAGTAAGCCCCGGAATTTCAGAGTCCCCGGCAATAAAAGAAACATTTTCGTAATCAGTAGGAATAATTATCTGGTCAAAAGTAGACTGCCCCGTAAGAAAAGTCCCGATTCCTACTCTTGGAGAGGTCTGTCCAATTACTAAATGTAAATTTGAGGCACCTAAATCTAAATCCACCAATAAAACTTTTTTACCAGCTTGACCTAAAGCGATTGCAAGGTTTGCGCTCAAAAGACTTTTACCAACTCCACCTTTACCGCTTGCTATTGGAATTATCTGCATAAAAAAAATTATAACATACTTAAATCGGATTAAAAAGTAGCAGGCAGGGTTTATAGATTTTTAGATTTTTTTAAATTTTGTCCGCCAGTTTTTTTCCCGGCAGACAATTTAATATGAAAAGAATTTATTAAAACTTAATCCGGTGTTTCGCCCTTCCCTTGCGGTCATGGGAATGTCAGGTCAGTTTGAGACCTTGTATTCTTCCCAACCTGAAACAAGTCCAGGATGAAATTACTTTTTAGACATTCCCACTTCGGGGCTCCATACCGGGCTAAATCTTAGTGATGGAAAAGTCTTACTCCTGTAAAGGCCATTACCATTCCATACTTGTTACAGGTTTCAATAACATTGTCGTCACGGATTGAACCGCCTGGCTGAGCAACAACTTTTGCACCGCTTCTATGTGCTCTTTCGATATTGTCACCAAACGGGAAGAATGCGTCACTGCCTACAGCAACATCAGTATTCTTCTTAATCCATTCGCGTCTTTCCTCGCGGGTAAATACTTCCGGCTTTACCTTAAAGAAATTCTGCCATACGCCTTCAGCTAAAACATCATCGTAGTCATCACTTGTATAAATATCGATTGTGTTGTCGCGGTCGGCTCTCTTTATGTCATCCTTAAACTGTAGGCCTAAAACTTTTGGACTCTGTCTTAACCACCATTTATCTGCTTTATCGCCTGCAAGACGGGTACAGTGAATGCGGCTCTGCTGTCCAGCACCAATTCCTATAGCCTGTCCGTCTTTAACATAGCATACTGAATTAGACTGTGTGTACTTTAAGATAATCAGTGAAATCAAAAGATTGTCTCTTTCTTCTTTTGAAAGTGTCTTGTTTTCAGAAACAATATTTTTTAAACATTCATCATCAAGTTTAATAAAGTTATGACCCTGTTCAAAAGTAACTCCAAATACCTGTTTCTTTTCAACGGCAGCAGGAACATAGTTTGCATCAATCTGAAGAACACAATAACCGCCCTTTTTCTTTTCCTTTAAAATTTCCAGGGCATCATCATCATAAGCAGGAGCAATAATTCCGTCAGAAACTTCTTTCTTAATTAAGAGAGCTGTTGCTTTATCGCACTTTGAACTTAAAGCAATAAAATCTCCAAAAGAAGACATTCTGTCTGCACCTCTTGCACGGGCATAAGCACAAGCCATTGGTGTAAGTTCAACATCATCTGTGTAGTAAATTTTCTTTAGTGTATCAGAAAGAGGTCGTCCTATTGCAGCTCCAGCAGGAGAAACATGCTTGAATGAAGTTGCAGCAACAACTCCTGTAGCCTCTTCCAGTTCTTTAACAAGTTGCCAGCCATTCAATGCGTCAAGAAGGTTAATAAATCCTGGCTTACCATTCAATACAGTAATAGGTAAGTCGCCATCTTCCATATAAACCCTAGCAGGTTTTTGATTAGGGTTACAACCATACTTTAACTCAAGTTCTTTCATAGCAAGGAATATACATCAAAAAAAAGGTTTATACAACGAGCACAAGTTTTTTCTTCTCATTACAAAACAAATGTGGTAAAATTCGCTCTATGAGTAAAATGAATAAATCACTTAAAATCGCTTTTATAAGCATCATCTGTGTAATACTGGTATTACTTACAGCTTCAATTACAAAAGCTGCATTAGGCACAAAAGTAAATATAGGATTTTATGGAATAAGTTCTTCTCTGCAGGAAAAATTTGCCGGCGAGTTAGAAAAAATAACTGACAAAAACGGAAAGCCGTTCCGCTATAAATATGTTTCTTTTGATACAAGTGTTCCCGCTGTAAATATTCTTTCAAACAAAGTTGATTTACTGATTATGTATAAAGGTAAAAACACTTACGAAGTAATAAATGAATCTAAGAAAGAAAAGTTTGCACTCGACTCTTCAATTCTCGAAGGAACAACAACTAATGCCGCTTCAAATGCAGTCTTCTTGAATTCAAATAAAGTAAATGCTGTTCCGCTTCTTATGGATAATGTAGAAATTCTTTTAAATACAAAAGATTTAAAAAAGCAGAATGAGCCTATATTTACATCTTTTGGTGATTTAGAAAAATACATGTATAGCCTCGTTGGCAAGTCACAGTTCCCGGTTGTTTTTGCAGGCGCTGACAACAATATGCTTCTCAATGTATTAACAGCCTTTAATGAAGTTTATTGCGGAAAAGCAGAAACAGAAGAGATTTCAAGTGTAATAGCAGATTATAAAGATTCAGATTATGCACCTTTGTTTAATAGAGTTGATTTCCCTTTTAAAGACGGGATTAGATTTCTTTCAAAACTGACAAATGATAATGTACTTCCACGAAATGTATATCATATGACTTCTGCTGATGTTGAGTTTTTTATGGAAGATGAAATTGCTTCTATTGTAATTACAACTCTTGGTGAACACAGAGAGCTTTCTTCTAAGGCTTTAACACATTATGTTTCAGTTCCACAGTATACAAACCAGAGACTTTCGTTCTTTCCTTCAAGAAGAAGTAATGACGAGCGCTGCTGTATAGCAAATACAATCTGCGAAGTTCCGCTTTCCGGCAAAAAGCATGTTAAATATATTGCAAAAAAATTAATTTCTGTAGAAACTCAGGAATCACTCTCTTACTCTACAGGACTTGCCCCTGTGCTTGCCCGCTGCCACACGCCGGACTTACAGGCAGATGATGCACGCTTCTGGATTGCTTCAGGAAACGCTCCGATAGTTCCAGTTTACAATTCAGCCTTTACAACAAGTTCACAGGTTTTTAATTTTACGCAGGAACTAAAAAAAATGATTATAAATAATAAATAAACTTACCCGACATGGTGGTTTCGAGAGCCTCAACCACCGCGTTTTTTCATTCAACAACAAAAAAGCTGCCTGTATTTGAAGTGTACAGACAGCTTTTATTATTTTCTACTTATACCAGTCTTCTATTAGAATACGTTTAATCTAATACCACCGGACATTGTGAATACCTGTTTCTTTGCATCTTCTCCTGCAATATCAGATGGAATAAACCATACCTGAGGCTCTAAGTAGAACGAACTGGTACGGAATAATTTGTTCTTAGAGATTGTAATTCTAGGGAACTCAATCTGAACAAAGGCAGCAGACATAATCTGAGGAACCGGTTCACCCGTAATCTTTGACGCACTTGAATCGCTGAAGTACTGGAAGTTAGCACCCAAAGCAAAGGTTGCAGAAAGCCAGTCCCAGTCACGACCAAAGAAGTATCTGAATGGTACATAACCAATCTGTGCAATAATCTTTCCACCAATTGCGGTTCCACCAAATCGATAATCTGTACGAGGAACTCCGAATAAGTCACATATAAAGTATCGCTGTTCTTTTGTGAACTGTCCGTACTGAACCTGAACTTTTACCGCATCATTAAAGAAGGTTAAACCCGCACCAACGCTGTATAAAGTTGCACCCCAGACATTTACATCAAAGTACAGACCCTGAATAAATTCCGGAACTTCATAAGTATTTTTATCACCCTGACGAAGCTCAATCTTAACGTCTTTAAGGGCAACATTATCGCTCGAAAGTCCTTCAAATGTAAGTACCTGGTTATAGTGTCCGCCTTCACCAGGAGAAAGAAGCCTGATAGAAGGTGCCTGCTTGTCTACCTGTACAACTGTTCTTGTTACTGCATTTTCACCGTTATACATTTCAGCCTTTACAAGCATAAAATAAATACCATCTGCAATATCAAGATTTTCTACACGATATTCCCAGTTTGATTTTCCAGGTTTTGCAACAGGTTCAAAAGTTTTACCGTTATCAAAGCTTAACCAGATCTGCTTTAAGCGTTTTCCTTCAATTGCTTTTCTCTCTTCACTTGGAGTTGCTTTATCCTTTAGTTTTGCTTTTTCTTCATCAGTTAAACTGTAACCTGCACTTCCCTTTAACAGAGGTCTGTTTACAGCGTAATCACCATAAGTAAAGTTATCGAGCTTAATCCAAGGACCATAAGAATCGTATACGAAGGTCTGTTCGTTAGAAGTTACAGTCTTTCCCTTTGTTGTTGTTGCTACAGTTTTATAAGTATGCTTTCCTTCCTTCAAAATAAATGGAGGATCATCAGGATTTTCTGCTTCCATAGAATTCTTTAGCGTGAACTTAAAGTAATTGCTGGTAGTTAAATCCTCTGCATTAATCTTTGTTAAAACCTTGCCGTCAAGATAAAGTTCAATCTTTGTAATTTCGTCTTCTTTATCACTTAAGGCCTGTCCGTAAACATTGAACTCACCCTGTAAATGCTGACCGTTTAACGGATACAATAAATCAAGTTTAGAAAGCGGTCGTGCTTTATCAAGTTCTATGTTACGGCTTACGTGTGTTATGTTTCCGGCTGAATCGCGTCCAGTAAGTTCTATGTTGTAGAAGCCGTTATCAAGTGAGCTAATATCAAGAACCTGAGAAATAATTTCACCAGGAACAAGATTCATTTTCTGTAAAGCTTTTGGAATTGTTTTTCCTTCAAGAGAACGCACTGTAATGTATAAATCAGTTAAGCCGATGTTATCTGTTGTCTGTCCGCTAAAGAATAAATTCTTAGAAGTCTTAGAGTCATCAAGAGGAAGTTCAAGAACTAAATTTGGTGGAGTGTTATCAATGTTGATAAGGTAAGAATACATTGATTCTACATCGTAGTTGTCTACAATCTTAACGAATACTACATGAGTTCCGTCCTTAATTACGCGTGTATCAAATTTATATGTCCATCTTTCGTTACCTGTAGCATCATTATAAGTTGTACCGTTATCTACAGAAACTTTTACATCCTTAACTCCGTTCTTATCTGCTGCCCAGCCGGAAATTGTTGATGAACCGTTGATTGTTTCAATAAGTAAAGGACTGATAATTCCACCCTTAGGCTGTTCCATACTTACACGAATTGGAATAGTTACGGCATTTCCCTTAACACCATTGCGGTCAACGGCATAAACTGAAATTTTATGTTCGTTGTCTGACAAATCCATTAAGCTCTTGTTAATCTTAAAGCTTGAGGTAAACATTCCGTTTTCATACTGAACATAAGGACTGTCATCAATTTTATAGTAAATCTGACAGCCGCCGTCATCATCGCTGATAATTCCCGAAATAACAAAGTCTGTAGTAATTACCTGGTTTGGAAGCGGTAAATGAATCTCTGAAACCGGCATATCACTTTCCTGGTTAACACTGAAGTCCCATGCATTTACGGCAGTTTCATTTCCAGCAGTATCTGTGAACACATAGCGCATTCTGTTATTTATAGGATGATCCGGTGTACCGATTCTCATGTTTGGCAGGCGCTGATTCATTGTCTTTACAGGATTTTCTTCATCAGGAAGAGGAATCTCTTCGCCCTCTGCATTAGTCTTTGTTTTTTCAGGCACTAATGAATAAGGCATATTGATTGTAAAGTCTGAAGAATTTTTTCCGTCAGCACTTACATATTTTGCCGTAGCCCTTTCGCCATTATCAGTTACTTTAAATACGATTGTATTTTCACCGTTAATGACGTTTCTGACATCCTTCTTAATTTCTGCAACAGGTAAAATTACTTCAACCTGTGGAGGTGTTATATCCTTAAAGAATACATAATTATACTGATTTGTTTTTCCTGCTAAGTCCATTACGCGAACTGAAAGCGGAATATATCCGTCATCGTAAATAGAGAAATTCAACTTTGTGCTGAAGTTTCCGTTTTTTGTAAACTCTAAAGGAATCCACTCCTGTTCAGGATCAACGAATACGCCGTCACTATTTTTTACAGAAGGCTTTTTATCTACTACACTGTATTCAAGTTTTGCAATTCCGTTTCCATCACTTACTTTACCTGAAAGGCTCAAAGAATTTCCAACATAAGCCATATTGTTTACGGCAGCAAGATCAAGCTTTGGTTTTGAAGTGTCTACAATGAGAGCAACTTTTGATGAATTAAATGCAGCACCATTATCTCCGGTAACAGCTACAACTACATCCTTAAATACACCGTCTGAAGCAGCATCAAGCTTTAACATCTGGCCGTCACAGGAAGCACTGATTGATTTATAACCTGCACTCTGAACAACCTTAAGTGAACCGGACATATTGATATAGCCGTACAAGCTTTCACCGTCATTCAAAACATAAGAATTCTTTTCTTTATCGAAGTATGCTGTCTTTAATGGTGCCCAGTATACTTTAGGTTCATTGTCAGCAGGATGCTCTTTTCTTACTACATTTATAAAGCCTTTGCATTCCTGTTCATAACCGTTTGAACATTTTACATTTACAGCAACCTCAGTTATGCATGCAGCAAGATTATTAAGCGGAACATCAATTTCATATAATCTGCCTTCTTCAATTGTTCTTATAGAAGCTTTTCCAGTCTGAGGCACATCTGTTTCTGAAATTTTTTCGCCTGTAAGTGTATAAGCTGCACTGTCTAAAGCTGCATTAGTTTCTACAGTAAAGGTTGCAACCGGAATCTTATCTTTCTGAACGCCTTTTTCTACAACCACATTCATACCGCTGCAGTAATCAATTCCTGCCACTGATTTTATGTGGGCATTTAAATCAACCGGAGCGTGTACAGTTAAAGGTTCAGCACCGTAAGAAGTAAGTTTCTTTTTGCTTTCCAAATCTGTTGGTGTTGCATTATAAAGAAGTGGAGCCGGGTCTGCTGATAAAGACTCTGCCCTTACATAGTAAATGTCATTATCTGTTGTTCCCTGATAAATACAAACACCATAGTAGTCTAAGCCCTGGAGCCAGTACAGTTTAGGGTTTGCTTTTGTTAAAGGTTTTCCGTCATCGCCAATAACTTCTTTTACAGGAGCGTATGGAATTTTTCTAACAAATACACCGTAAGCGCTTGAAAGTCCTGCAGAGTTTGTTGCTACAAGTTCAATTACACTTACGCCGTCCACGAATGTATTAAAGTTTAAGTTTGTAATATTAAACTGATTTTTTCTATTTAAACTTACTCTTGTGTATTCAGTTGGTTCCTGTACTTCAGATGATGTAACAAAGCCCCAGTCATTTACATCTGCCTTAACGCTTAAAATTCTATACTGAAGCTTTACATCAGAATCTGCTGTAACAGAACCGGAAATTTTAAGTGAATCATCTGGAGTTTCAAAGGTAAATGGAATTCCTTTTTCTGAATCGAACAATGGGTTTTCATCTATAGCAATTACAGGAGGTGTTTCCGGAACCTTAAAGTGTAATTTGCGAGATTCATAAACTGCGCCTGTAGTTGTTGTTACCCTGACAGTAAATTCATTTGTTTTATTAGGGGACTCAATGATAATAGAATTTTCCTGAACGCTTACCTTAACGCCACGAATTGAAGGAACTATTTCCGGAGTGCCTGCAATTTTTCCGCCGGCAAAGTATCCTGTTAACGGAGCATTTTCATTTACGAATACACCGCCGTCTTCATCAATTGTTGAATCATTAAAATAAACTCCCGGAGTTTCTGTGTGCATGGAAGTTAAATCCTGCAGCTTTAAGATTGAAGTTTTAACTGTTTCGCGGTCAAAAATATCTCTTGCCTTTACATTTATTGTTACGACACCCCAAGGAATTTCAGGCAGGTTAAGAGGAATTTTCAGGCTTGCATCATTTGCACCGTTTGCGATTGGAACTGCCTTTGCATAAGTTGCTGCATCATTCTTTATTTCGTATTCAATTACAGCAAGTCCGCAGGTTGAATTGATTGCAATTTCATAAGCAGTATCTGATTCAGGATTTATTAAAACACCGTCTTTGAATTCCTGTGGTGTTGCTTTTCCTGTAACTAAAACAGGCTCTTTAAATGTAGGAGCTGTTCCCTTTGCATTAAATTTTGAGCTTACGACATTTCCTTTAATGCCGTTTTTATCTTCTGCCCAAACAGAAATTGTGTGTGAACCGTTTGAAAGCAGGGTGTCAATTTTATCGTAGAAAACTCCGTTACATTCAACAACATGTTCTTCGCCGCCATCTAAGGTCCAGGTAACTTTTGCAACTCCTTCTGAATCTGTTGCAATACCTCTCAAGTACAAGAAGTCTTCATCGCTTTCAATATTTACTCCATCCTGAGGATAAAGTATTTGTACTACAGGTTTATCTAATTCCTGGTCTAACGGAATTACTCTGGAAACATTTACTGTATTACCCATTGTATCTGTTGCGGTAATAACAAAGGTTTCTGATTTATTTTTGCCTGTTGAATCAACTTCTTTTACCCAATATGGATTTCCCGGAGTAAGAGGGAACTCGCCTGTTTCATCACCCCATTTCCACTTAATGCTTTCGATTCCGTTTGCATCCTGTACATAGCCGGAAATTACAATCTTTCCGTAGCATACTTCATCAACTTGTGGAGTAATAATTTTTACTTCTGGTTTTGTATTGTCAACGAAGAAAAGGAAGGTGTAGCGGCCAATTGAACCAGCATTATCTGTTGCCTTAATTCTACAGGTTACAGGACCATCGTTGAATTTTGTAGTATCTACAGGAATGTTAAAACTCCAGAATGAAGTATTTCCGTTTTCATCCGGGCGGGACATTTTTTCCTGCTTTGACTTTAATCTTGTATAATAAGTTCCTCCGTCAAGAGAGTACTCTAAGTCTGCAATTCCGTTTCCGTCTGTTACAGTTCCAATTAAATTGATTTTTCCGCTTACAAGTTCTCCCATGTAGTGGTTATCAGATTTAATTCCAATAACTGGAGCGCGTCTGTCTAACTGCCAGGTTAAAACTTTTCGCTTGCCTTTTTCATCTCTGTAGTATCCGATTTTAGGCTTTAACTTGCTTTCATCAATGTTTCCTTCTTCATCTATGTAAGCTTCTATATTACCGTTATCAATTCCATATACTTCAATTGTATGGGGACCTTCTGGCAAATTTGAAGTATCTAAATCGTATGACCAGTATTCAGTACCTTTTGCTTTTACAGGATTTTTTTCATCGCCATCCAGAATGAGCCACACTTCATCAACTTCATCATCATCTATACAAGTACCTACAATATTTAAGTTACCGATAATGCGCATATTTTCCGTAGGGTTTGTTATACTCGGAATAGGTAAGTCGGACTCGGCATCTATAATAATATTATACGGACCTGCAACAACTTTATTTTCTGCGTCGTCTTCTGCAGTTACAAGAATGTTATATTTTCCATTCTTTTTACCGTCAATATTGAATGTCTCCTGCCAGCTGCTTTCATCTCCAAGAGATTTATCTATAGTAAATCTTTTAGAATATGCGGTTGAAATTATTACTAACAACATAAAAAGAGAAATACTAATTTTTTTAATCATACTGCCCCCATTAATTTTGCAAAGAATTAAAATTATTTTACAACTTGACTATTCATTATCGGCCGAATATTTAAATTTCTTTAAATTTCTCCAATATCTCTAAATATCTGAAATTTCGATTCGCTATAAGAAGCAAGAAATTTTTGTGCATATACATCTATTATATTGTACAAAAACGATTAGTGCAAAATTTAAATTTTTAGTATAGAGATGCCATTCCCGCCTGTAACTTTATCTTCACATCATTTTTTTATTATTAATAGAACATTGGAATTTACACACCAGATGTACTATAATTAAATTTGAGAAAGATTAATTTAAAGGGAGAAATATTTTAATTATTTTCTCTGACTATTAAATAAACTTATCAGACCAATTTTTACTTTCAGGAGGTCTTTATGAAAAAAATATGGCTATCAATTCTAGCACTTATTTCCATTTCTCTGATTTCGTGCGAGTGGTTTACAGATCCTTCATCAATTCCATATCCTAAAAAAGTAAAGGTTAAAACAGAAGCCGCATTCAGTTTTAATCTTGGAGAAATAAAACCAGATTTAGGAGACCAGTTTGATTTAAGCAGCATAAAGTCTTCAATCAGTGAGAATTTAGGTGATGGTGTTGATTTATGGGATTACGAATATTCTGCCAGCCCTAACACTCTCGCTTATTTAATGCATTACCCTATTTATGAACTGCCTATTGATGTTGGAAGCTATTTGTCCCAGCTCGATCTGGATGCAGCTTTATCTTCTAACTCAAGCGGAATGAATTTTAATCAGGAATTAAAAATTGACGCTATTAACTATTCAGGAACAGAAACTGTAATAGATGACATCGCAGCAAAACTTACAGAATATCTTGAAACAATTGATTTAAGAACAATATCTCCCCTTTATGTTCCGGAATCTGATTTTTCTATGTCAGAAATTACACATACCATTGCGAATAGTGGATTAAATATATCTGATAGTTTTGATATCGAAATTCCTGCAGATCAATTGTCATATAAAGAAAATTCTTCTTTGAACATAATAATTACAAAAACAGATTCTTTATCTACCAGCGACGATTATACTTTTCTTATAGGAACTCAATTAAAGGATAAAAGTGATAATATATTGTGCACAGTTCCGCCTGCTGAATATAAAAACGGAGGAACAATTGTAATTCCTCTTGGTTATGATGTAATTGAAGGTGAATATCTGCCGGAAAAATTTTCTTTAGCTCTTAATGGTTCTATATCCGGAAATAACCCTTTGATAATTCATACATATAGAATTGAATTTGAAATCGGAAGCCAGTCAAAGGTTAAAAAAATTGTGAATTTAAAAAAGACATCCGAGCAGCTTGGTATTGAAGATTATGAAATTACTGATATGAACCAGGACTTGGATGTTGGAGATTATTTTACCGAAGCAACTATTGAACAAGGTTCTTTAAGGTTTTCAAGTCCACTTCCACAGGGCTGGTCTAATTTAGATGTTGACATAAAAAGCCTTTCGGTTACAGGTTTAATTTCTGCAGATAAAGATGAATTTACTGACGGACCGGATGCTGCCACTTCAATTTTTGATAAAGAATTAGATTTAAGCGACAAGCCTTTAGATCCAGCAAATCCGCATCTTACTGTAAACGGTTTAATCCACATAGAAGTTGAAGGCTCTACACTTGATTTTACAGATGATGATGTTTCAATTGATGTAAATTACGATGCCCATATTGAAAGCCTTAAGAATGTAAAAGTTGATTTAGCCTCTCCTGCCTTTTCAGGAATGCAGACTTCATATTCCTTGCCTTCAAGCGGAGACAGTGCAATACAGCTTCCTGAAGAAATAAAAGATTATATTGAAGAAATTACCTTTGGAACAGAAGCCGGAGGAAAGTATTACAAATCAGATGCTGCCGGAAATGTTTCTTCAACCGAAGGAAAGGGACTTGGAATAAAGTGTGTAATTACAAATGATTTGAACACAACAATTCCTTTACATATTTCATCAAATATTTTTGGTCTGGATATTGATGATTCAATTACACCAGGCGAGGACGAAACTGAACACAACTGGATTACCTATGATACTCTTGTGTTTAACGAAAACACCCCAGGTTATGTTGATTTTTCTTTTGAAATTACAGATACTCTTATTACAATCAACCATTTCGTTTTAGGCGAAACATACAATTTAGCAGTTGATGTTGATAACTTCGTATTTGACTGGGACTCTGCAAAACTAAAAACTTCAGATGCATTCTCAGGCAATCAGGACTTAGAGGGGCTGGATATTTCTTCCGTTATGAAATCGCTTCCAATTCCTGAAGAAGATATAAACAAAATAGAAATTGCAACACTTCCTGCTTCATTCTATGCACAAAAACCAGATGCTTCTTCTTCACCTGAATTAGCTGCCCTTATGAACTCATTAAATATTTCAGGAAAGATTTCAATTGATACAACTAAAAATGATGTAGTAACAAGTAATTATCTTCTCGGAACTGAATCATCTAATGGCACTTTACAGTATGCAGACAAAATTACCTGGCCTGCAAAAAATTCAGACATACTCATTAAAGACACAGATGATCTTTTAAATACAGAAATTAATACACCTACATTCCCCCCTATTGATTTAGCACCAATCTTTAATTCTAAACCGGATAAAATTTCATTTAATTACTCAGTGGGCTTGAACGGAGCAAGAATTTACAATCAAATGATAGAAGATATGAAAGCGAGTGGAGAAACTTCTGCAAACATTACAATCGATTTACTTCTGAAACTTATTTTCAACCTCACCGTTAAAGAAGATATTTCCTTAAGCGTAATGGACTTAGTTGACAGCGAATGGAGTTCTTCTAATTCAGACCTTTTCGGCCGTGAAGATGCTTCTTCGTTAGAACAATACGCTGAATATGCAAATGCAATTGATTCTATGGGAGTAAAATACAAAATAAAATCATCACTTCTTTCAGGCTTAAATTTAGGTCTTAATGTAAAAAATGGAACCTATCTCGATAAAGATGTTACTATTATTTCAAATGAATACAATACTTTGCAGTTTACCAGAGATGAAATAAAAAACATTCTTACAAAATATCCGTTCCATCCTGATGTTGCACTTAAAATTGGACAGGGAGAGCTTTTTATTCCGCGTTCCATTACTGAACAAACTGACAGTGCTCCTTTAGAAGTAGGCCTTTCGGTGTTCTTAAAGATGAATGATGAGCCGATTACGGTTTATCCATTCGAAGAATCTTTATTCGCAGGCATTACAGGAGAGTAAGACTATGAAGAAATATATATTAATTCTTGCCTTATCATTTACCACATTTTTCTCTTTTGCTGAATTATATCCTGCAAAGCGAATTGTTGAAGTTGGTGTAGATTCAGAAGTTGGATTAAGTCAAAACCTTGCTTCAGTAACTGATTTTTTAGTAGATGAACTTGTAATTGATTTCTGTAAAATAGCAGATTCATTTTCCGATGAAGGATTTATTACAAATCTGAATTTCGCTGCCGATGCCTTCGTGAACTTAAACTTTGGAAGCAAATTTTCTACAGGAATAAGCGCAGGTGTAAGCGGCTACACAAACTTTGGAATTGGAAAAGAGTTCTTCAATTTCCTTGCATATGGAACAGACGCTGATAACGGAAGTCTCTTAAGCAGTAAAGTTTCTCTGGAAATGGATTTATCTGCTGAAATTTCTGCCACAATAAAATTAGGCTTTGGAAGACTCAGGGTTAGAACTACTCCTACCGTTTATATGCCTTTAGTTTATATGCCATATTCTGCAGTAAGCTTAAATGTAATTAATGATGAAGAAAATTTAATTGCCGTAAAAGGTGATGCTGATTTTTCTGTTTACAGTACAATCCCTACTTCAAAGCTTTTTGACCAGGAGTTCAACTTCATTGGACAGGATTATCTTGAATCGCTCGGAAGTAATATCTGGAATACACTTTATGACTTCTGGCAGAGCAGCGGTTTTAGTGTAGGAGTTTTAGCAGAATACTCAATATTTAAAACATTGGATGTAGGTATTTTTGCTGATGTTCCTATTATGCCTGCAAAATTAAAATACAAAGCTTCTTTGACAGCCGGAGTTAATTTTGAATCAGGTTCACTCAGTGATTTGATGAACAGCGCTAGTGAAAGTGGAAACGGAAGCGGAACAGAATCAGTAAATCCTAATGAAACAGAAAATACAAATTCTATTGAAGAAGGAAGTGCGTCTACTTCTACCTCCGGTGACAGCGAATTCTATTACTATGAGCTTGGAGCCCCTGCAGAAGTTGAGCCATACAATGTGTTCAGGCCGTTAAGAATAAATGTTCAGGCTGCATGGAGACCTTTCGGAAAGTGGTTTACTCTCAGACCAATGTTTGGTATTGCAGCAAGAAATCCTTTCGGCGAAGACTTTGACTTTAAAACAAGTTTCTTTGCTGAATACGGTTTTTCATGCAATATGGAACTTTTATATCTTCTTCATCTTAATGTTTATACTGAATATGTTAACAAGGTATTCACAACAGGCTTTGGTATTGGACTTAATATAAGAGCCGTTCAGGTTAATGCAAATATATATTCCAGCGGTACAGATTTCCAGAGCAGCCTGCAGATTGGCGGTTTAAAAGCTTCTGTAGGAGTCAGAGCCGGAATCTAAAAAAAAAGCAGAGGGCCCGTGCTCTCCGCTTCCAATACATAATTAAACTCCAGGCAGTCCCATGAGATTCCCTTATGAGGCTGCCTTTTTTATGCACTTATTCCTTTTCAGTACACTGAATATGTAAATCATCAAGCTGATTCTGCTCAACTTCACTTGGACAGTTATCCATTGGAGACACAGCAAGATTATTCTTAGGAAAAGCAATTACTTCGTGAATACTTTCTTCGTGTCTCATCAACATAATCAGGCGGTCAAGTCCCGGAGCAATTCCTCCATGTGGCGGCGCACCAAACTTAAATGCCTGAACTAAGAATCCAAATGCTTTTTCTGCGCGCTCCTGACTGTATCCTACAATTTTAAATATTCGCTGCTGCAATGCAGGGTCATTAATACGCATACTTCCAGAAGCAAGTTCATATCCGTTCAGGACAAGATCATATAAGTCGCCCTTTACTGAACCCGGATCAGATTCAAGTGTGTCCCAGTATTTTTTCTGTGGTAAAGTAAACATATGGTGTTCTGTTTCCCACTTGTTCTCATCTTCATTCCATGCAAAATACGGGAAGTCAATAATCCATGCGAAATGGAATTCATCTTTCGGATTATATAGATTTAAATCTTTTCCAAGCTGCTTTCTTACGGCACCAAGCGCAACACAGGCTGTCTGCCATTTTTCATCACTTACAAAAAGCAGAAGGTCATTTTTTTCTGCATTCAGTTTTGAACAGATTTCATTTTCTTTTCCTGCAAAGAACTTACTGATTCCGCCTTCAAATTTTCCTTCAGAATCAATCTTCATCCAGGCAAGACCTTTCGCGTGATTTATTTTTGCAACTTCTTCAAGTGCTTCAATCATTTTACGACTGTATTTATCTGCAGCATTTTTTACAACCAGAGCTTTTAATCCGCTTCTTTTGTGTCTCTCAATTTCACGGCTGCTGTTTGCGGCTCCGGCTTTAAATGCATTAAAATCACTTAAACCTGCCATGAAAGATGCATCCTGAATTTTTAAATCGAATCTCAAATCCGGCTTATCACTTCCGTATAAATCAAATGCATCATCCCAGCTTAACCGGTCAAATTTTGCAGGAAGCTCGTAGCCCAAAGTCTTTTTGAAAATGTACTGCATCATCTGTTCTGTTGTTGTTAAAACTTCTTCGCGGTTTGTAAAACTCATTTCCATATCAATCTGTGTAAACTCAGGCTGTCTGTCTCCGCGGGCATCTTCATCACGATAGCATCTTGCAATCTGGAAATATTTGTCGAAGCCAGAAACCATTAAAAGCTGTTTATAAAGCTGAGGGCTCTGTGGCAAAGAATAAAACTTTCCAGGGTGTACGCGGCTTGGAACCAGATAGTCACGGGCGCCTTCAGGAGTGCTTTTTATAAAGGTTGGAGTTTCAATCTCTAAGAATCCGTTTTGTGTTAAAAATTCACGGGTTGCAAAAGTTACCTGTGAACGCAAAATAATGTTTTTCTGCATTGGATCACGGCGCAAATCAAGGTAGCGGTATTTTAAGCGAAGGTCCTCATTTGGAATTACAACAGTGCCGTCCTTCTGGCGAACTTCTTCTATAGAGAATGGAAGCTCCTGGCTTGTTGTAAAAATTTCTATATCGTCTGCTTCAACTTCAACTTCACCGGTTGGCATTTCGGTATTAATGTCTTTTTCACTTCGGGCAGCAACTACACCGCTTACAGCAATACAATATTCGCTCTTTAATGAAGCAGCAATTTTTTTAACTTCATCATTGGCTTTTTCACCAACCATTATTTGTGTAATTCCGTAACGGTCTCTTAAGCTGATGAAAATTAATCCGCCTAAATTTCTTGAGCGGCTAACCCATCCGTTAAGTACAACTTTTTTTCCTACATCACTTTTTCTTAAATCACCACAAGTTACAGTTCTTTTACTTGATTCCATTTTTGCATCCTACCATTTTTGCTTTCTATATAAAACAAAATAAAATCTAACAGAAAAATATTTTAATAACCTGCATAGAATTTTACAAGGACATTCACAAGGGGAGTTTTGGACGCAAGTTTCTTCTACACGAAAGTTATTTCTGCTAAGAAAACACTCTGAGCATCATCCGCCGCTCCGCCCTTCGCGATTTCGCTCATTCCTCCGCCTTCGCTCCGGAACTAAAGGGGCTCCGTGGCGTGCTCATTGTAATATAGAATTAATAATTAATAATGCATAATTATTGTGGCTGAACTCGCAAGAAATGTGGTGGTTGAGTCCAATCGGGGCAACGCCCTCCATCACGAACTCGCGTAAAGTGTTATTCATAATTCACAAAGCCTGTGGTGGTTGAGTCCAATCGAAACCACCATATACCGCAAATAACTGCATCACATCGCCCTGTATCAGTATAAATGATTATAGTAAAACATGTGGTGTAGTGGTTTGCGTTCCCCCAAAAAAATCTTCTATTGTTAGAGTTTAGAAAGAGTTATATAATCACTATATGTTTTTTAAAAATTTATTTAATAAGAAAAAAAAGCAGACAAGTTCTGACACTTTAATTATAAAAATTTGTTCGTCACTGGAACTGCTATTAGAAAAATCCACTACTTTAAACGAAAACTTTAATGAAGAAAAAAATAAACTTCAGACAATGAATGAAAAATCAAAACTCTTAGTTCCTATAGAAGAAATCCTTTCTGCTAAAATGGAACAAGAGCTTCTTACAAAAATCACTTCAACAAGTTTTGCCTGCGACATGGCACTTACAGGAAGCGAAAATGATTTTTGTGAAAACCTTAATGCTTTAGAAACTCTTTTAAATCAGCGCCTTGCATTACAAAACAAAAGCTAGAGTTCTATTTCCTTTTCTTCTTTTTTGTTCCACAACTGATAGTCAATTACTGTCAGGGTCTCTTTTTCTTTATTGTAAATGCCGGTAAGTTTTACATTTTTTCCCTTAAAGACAGCCAGCTTATTCATAGACGCTTCGTTTCCGGTTATAGTTTTTACAGTTATTTTTTTGTTATCATCTGTCTTTACAAAAATAATCTGCTTTTCGCCTTTTCCCTTTACACAAAGTTTTCCGCGGACAATTACAGCTTTTGTATTTGCAATTCCGGCTCCAATTTTTCCTACCCCGTCATTTACAAATTTCCCGAGCTTTTCAAATGCTTCTTCTGAAACTTCAACAATAGAGTCCGAAGTCTTTGCATAAAGTGATGACAGAACAGTTAAACTTAACACAATAAATATTATTCTCTTTATATACATAAATCAAAGCGCTCCTGTATTTCCTACATTTTATCGTTTTAATCTTATAGCAAATGTTTCTGTTTATTCAATCAAAAAGTCGTTTAGCTTAACGCCTGTCTTTCCCGTTCTTATTAATCCTGAACAATCACCATTATATTCACAGACTCATCTAAGCTGGTAGCAAATTCCAACCTTAACGACGAAGAGTTAGAAACACCAGCATAATGTAAATTAAAGCCCAGTGGAGGAATAGTTTCTGAAAAATTATTCCGTGCAAAAAATAATGGACCGTTTTCTATAAGTGCAATTCCTGACGGAGCTTCTTCAGCAGCTTCTTTTGTATAAGTTGAATTTAATTCCTGGCTGTATAAATCAAAGGGATTAAACTTTAAGCTGCTGAATTCTTCTATATAATCGCAGGTTTTATTAAATGAAGGATAATTCTTTTTAAGTGCATAATCAGATTTAAATATGCAGGACTGAACAAATAATTCCAGCAATTGCTTCTGCGTGTAAGTTGTTCCGGTAACTTTTTTTATGGCATCAATAATTGAATCCCAGTTCACATAAGGATTTTGACTCATTTCTTTCATCAGTTTTATGCCGCCGAAATTTCTTACAAGAAATGCTCCGAATGTATATGAAGTAAAGTAAGAAAGAATTGCAAGGTCCCCGCTCAGATTTTCTCCTACGCCACAAGCCCAATAGAAATCATTAAATCCCGGAACCCTTTGATTTACAACTGATCCCGCTTCTCCTGCAATGCCTAAATGTTCCATAAAAAAATCTTCGGTTAACATGGAAAGCATCTCGTCGTACCAGGTATCTTTTTTTTCTAATTTATTTCTAATATCTTTATTTGAAAAATTTATCATGTGCTGGTACTCGTGAAAAATAGTGCTCAGCATAATTTTACTGCACTCATCATTATCAGCATCAAAAATATCATTTCCTGAATCATCAACTCCACTATGATTACAATAATGCGAATCTAAATACAAAAACTTTCCCCGGTTTGATTGCATTGAATCACTGTCATAATAGTCCTTTGAATAAAAATACGCTGCAATACCAGTTTTGTTTTCAGATGAAAAATCATTTCCAATATCATAAATAATAAAATTGATATAGTTTCCGTGTGGCCCATATTCTTTTAGCGTAAAGCTTTCATCTATACTTCCATCATTTCCCAAAAGCCCCTCGTATTCCTCGCCCAACACAGCCCTTTCAAGTTTATAGTTTTCTGCAAAACTGTCTGCAATATCCTGTGCAACCTGTACAGAAACCTTTGTCTCAGAAGTTTCTCCATTACTTAATTCTTTAGCATATTCGTTAATAACCCAGACAAGACAAACTAATTCACCTGAGTCTTTATCAATTCCCTTTGCATATAGTGTTGCTTCTTTTTTCTCTAACCTGGGATTTTTGCCCGTTATACTTGAATCGACATCAACATAAAAATAATCATGATTTGCTCTATCCGGATTTTCTTTATAAGAAGTATAAAATTCTTTTGTCCTGTTAAATTTCTGTTTTTGCGACAAATCAACCGCCCGTGCGTTTCTGGAATGAACTTCAATTTCAGGCACAGAAGACAATAAAGGTGAAATACAATGTACAGGTCCATGCGGCTTACCAGATGAAGCAGAAGTATCTAATCTAATACTATCTTTTGAAACTTCCTCTGCCTTAGGCTCATTTATATTGGCATTAAAATTAAGAACATAGCCACTTGGATTTATTTTTTCTGATTTATAATTAATTACGGCATAATAAATTTTTTTACCGCGTACACCTTCTAAATCAATTGCTGAACCTTCGCGTAAAAACTTAACGCTTGTTGACTCATCACAGCCTTTCTGCGAACCAATACTTGATGATTCTCCGCTATAAAATATATCGAATGGGAAGAATATACAGCTTTGAAACTGAACAATAATCAGCACTAATAATATAGAAAGTTTTTGCTTCATACACATATTCTAATTCTGTATTTGCATTTTTTCCATATAGACATTATGACAAACTTGTAGATTTTGTCACGACTTGCTATAATCAGTTTTATGAATACTTATGTTGCTTTATGTGCTATAGGTGCAGAAAAAATTTTAGGAAATGAACTCAAACTTTTGGGATACAAGCTTGAATCAAATGCTCCCGGACGCGTTTCTTTTTTTGGTGATGAAGATGCTTTATACAGAGTAAATTATTGCGTAAGGACAAGCGACAGAATCTATTTGCAAATGGCGAAATATAGGGCAGATAATTTCGATGCATTATTTGACGGCTGCTATGCTGTCTGCTGGCAGGATTATTTAAAGAAGGATTCAAGAGTAATTGTTGATAAAGTTCGCTGTCACCGCAGTAAATTAAATAGTGAACACACAGTGCAAAAAATGATTCACAAAGCAATTTATTCTAAACTTGGTGATGTATGGCACATTCACAATTTACCGGAAAGCGGAAACGAATGTGATATCAGGGTTTATATTGAACAGGACACAGTTACTATTCTGCTGGACACTTCCGGCGAGGCTCTGCATAAACGAGGCTACAGAACAAACGGCGGAGAAGCCCCTCTCAGGGAAACAACTGCAGCAATTCTTTTACAGGAAATGATGTGGAGAAGAAAAACACCTTTGCACGACCCGTTTTGCGGCAGCGGAACAATCCCTATAGAAGCGTGTCTTTATGCACACAATGTTGCACCCGGTCTTGGAAGACACTTTGCGTACGAAAACCTCGCAATTTATAATCAGCAGAAAGCACTTGAAATAAAAAAAATTGAAGCGTCAAAAATCAGGACTGATGTAGAATGCAGAATCACAGGAAGCGATATAAATCCGGAAGCTGTAGAAAGAGCAAAACTAAATGCAGAGCATGCCTGTGTTACAGCCGGCCGTGCACTTCAGTTAATCGATATCAGTTATCATATTGAACGCCCTGAATTTGTTGTAAGCGATTTTGCCGATCTAAAAGCTCCTTATGATGAAGGAAATTTAATCTGTAATCCTCCATACGGTGAGCGCTTAGGCGATGAAGAAGAAGCTCTTTCTTTATACAAACAGATGAACTCCCTCTTTACAGATTTCCCTGACTGGAAGATTGGTGTAATTACAAGTCAGAGCAAATTCCTTGAATGTATAAACAAAAAAGTTGAAAGCAAAAAAAATATTAAAGCCGGAAACTTAGACACTGTCTTTTATATCTTTGGAGATAAATAATGGCAATTCAAGTAGAACACGAAAAAAGAAAAAAAGAAATTCTGGAAAAAGCCAGAGACCTCTTTATTAAAGACGGATACGCTGATGTTACCTTTCAGAAAATTGCAGACCGCTGTGGAATTACCAGAACTACTCTATACATTTATTATGAAAACAAGCAGCAGGTTTTTATAGAATGTATAAAGCAGGTAACAGATGAACTTGAAAACAATATTGCAATCTTTATGAATGACAAAAATCTTTCTTCTACTGAATGCCTTGAAAAAATATTTGATGAAACAATTAAAATCTGTACACATTACTATAGAATTTTTAGAGTCGTTTTAGATCATTTACTTCAATTGCAGAAAACCGGAATTGATATAAACCGCAGGCTTAACAGAAGAACAATAAGAATAAGACACATTATCAGCACGGTAATTATTCGCGGACAGAATAAAGGTGAAATAAAAAAACTGCCAGTCAAGGAAATCAACGATTTACTTTTTAGCAGTCTTTATTATGGAATCTATAATGTAGGAATCACAGAAACTCCTAACTTACAGGTTGCAGGCGATTCAATCAAATTTGTTATTAAGAATTTACTTCAATAAAAACTCTTCGACATCCTTTGGAGTAGCTTTTATATAATCTGCTCCACATTCCTGCATCTCCTGTAAATCACCAAAGCCCCAGAGAATTCCTATGCACTTTAAGCCGACAGAATGTGCCCCACGAACATCATAAAATCTGTCACCTATCATTATGGAATTTTCTGAAGTCAAATTGTTTTCTTTCATTACATATTTAAGTACATCGATTTTTTCTACACGGTTGCTTTCTGAAATATCACTGCCGCCGACAAAATCAAATAAATCTTTAAGGCCAATTTTTTCAAGGATTTTTACTGTATAGTGTTCAGGCTTACTTGTAGCGATATAAACTTTTTTTCCTGCCCGCTTCAAATTTTTTATTAAATCAACAACTCCATCGTAAATCTCAAGCTCATACATTCCACCCGCATTATAATATTCACGATGCTTTGCAATTGCATTTTTTATTTCACTTTCAGGAAGATGCAGACAGTTAACGAAGCTTTCCCTTAGTGGAGGTCCCATCATTTTTTTATAAATCGATTTATCTATATTTAATTTATAATAATCAACAACATAATCGAAGCCTTTAAAAACTCCTTCAGATGTATCGCAAACTGTTCCATCAAAATCAAACAAAATATTTTCGTAATTAGACATAGTGAAATTGTATTAGGTTTTTGGCTAATTCGCAAGTAAGGATTTATTCCATTTTCCCTGTTCTGATATATTTATTTGTCCAGAAAGAAATTAAAAGTTCAACAACCATAAAGCACCAGATTAAAGGCTCACAGACAATAACCGCATTAATGCCAAAGCGGGGAATTAAAATTATGGTGAATAAAATTTTTCCGATTAGTTCCATTACGCTTGAAAGAACCGGAAGTATTTTGCTGTCGATTGCCTGTAAGGAAGTGCGGGTAATTGTTAAAAGCCCCAGTACAAAATAAAACGGAACCATAAACTTAATGTATCGCGAGCCATAAGATACTAACTCTGCTTCGCTTGAACCCGAAATAAATTTGATTATAGCCGGAGCAAAAAGCCAGATTAAGGCAGTCATTACAATCGTTATAACGCCATCATAAATATATGACTCGAGCATTCCCTTTCGAATTCGCTTTGCATTGTTTGCACCATAGTTTTGTGAAACGAAAGTATTTACTGATTGTCCCATTGCAGAATATGGCATGAGAGTAACCTGGAAAAGTCTTCTTGCTGCTGTATGACCTGCAATAATCAAATACCCGAAACCGTTTATTGCCGACTGTAAAATTACAGTTCCTGCAGAAACTATGCAACTCATAAAACCCATTGAAAGTCCCTGCACGGTTAATTGTTTGTGCATCGATTTTCCTTCTACAAAATTTTCTTTCGAAGGTATAAGTGAAGGAACTGCTTTATAAATATAAATGATACACAAAGCAACAGAAACTCCCTGAGAAATAACAGTTGCTTCTGCTGCTCCATCTATTCCGCGCTTGAAAACTGTGATGAATAAAAAATCCAGCCCGATGTTTAACACAGAAGAAACGATTAAAAATACGAGAGGCATAAAACTATTTCCAACAGCCCTCAACATTCCGGCACACAAGTTGTACATAAATAAAACTATTGTAAATAAAGTAATTTTTCTGATGTACGAATATGAAAGTGCAAAAGTTTCCTGCGGTGTTTTCAAAAGCTTTAAAAGCGGTGACATAAAAACTGCTGAAAGAACAGTAACTACTATGGAAACAATCAGGCCTACAATAATTGAACCGGCAACACTGTTTTTCAAAAGCCTTTCATCGCGGGTTCCGTAAGAGCGGGCTATTATAATTGAAAGACCGTTTCCAAAACCTAAAGCGAAGCCGACAAAAAGCTCAAATATAGGAGAGGAAACACCGATTGCTGCAAGAGTTTCTTCACCCAAAGTATAGCCTACAATCATTGTATCAACAGTGTTATACATCTGCTGAAAAAAGATTGAGAGCATTATGGGAATTGAAAATTTCAACATTGGCAGAAAAATCCTGCCTTCTAAAAAATTTGTTTTTTGCATTTCCATTACTTTATTTCACCGATTAAATTAGCACTTAGCTTTTCGTTCCATCTCTGTGCATTTGAAAAACGAACAGGATATTTTCCGTTTCCGTTATCAAGCTTTAGGTAAACACTATAAGTTCCTTTTTCTTCAGGAAGCTTTGTCTCTATGCAAATTGCATTTTCACCGACACGCCCTGTGTATACGCATAAATTTTTTTCTTCTTTAACAAGTTTATTATTCTTAACAAACAAAAGTGAAACATTAGACTTATGAATGAAGTTTCCAAATCCAGAATTTCCAAGACTAATCTTTAGTTTAAAATTATCATCAGTTTCATAAGCTGCTTTAGTTACATAAAGTCTGTATCCCATATGAGCTTTTAAATATTCATAGCAGGACTTCTGTGCAAAAAGAGGATCTGAAACAGAGCCATTAAATTTAGTCGCATTCCACCAGGCAACAATCTGATTATCCCATTCAACATCAAGATAAGAAAGATTTAAATCAAACATTTCCTGGTGAGTATTAAAATCTATTGTGTTTGAAAGCAGATAGTGAACGTTGTCTTCATAATTAATAACTTCCCCGCCATAAGGAGTGCGTTCAGTGATTTCTTTAAGCCACTCAACTTCCTGCGGACGATTACTATAAGTTCCTTCATCAGACTCAGAACCTAAGTAGCCGTCATTGTACATTCCAAATCTTGCAGCATCACTTTCTGCAGGGATTTTAGCACTATTAATATCCTTCAGTTTAATTCGCTTTCCGGAACCTTTTGTAAAGTTTTTATTCTGAATGTATTTATAAATATATGCATAGATTCTGTCTGGCGTGCGGACTAAAAGCGGAATATTTGTGCCTTCTGTTTCTGCCCTGAATTTTTCCATAAGGGAAGGAATTATGCTCACATCATTTTCAGCTTTTTCTGTTGTATGCATTTCGCCCCAAGGACCAACCATACCAACTTCAATTGCTGTTACTGTATCTTCATAATTTTTTAAAACCCCGCAGACTGAAGCGATATGACTTTCCATAATTTCAAGTGACGGCTCAAAATTTGTTGGATGTGTATATGTTGCTGCATCATAATTAAATTCCGGGCAATAACAAAATCTTACTATTACATTTAAGCCCTTCTCTAGAAAAACCTGAAGAATTGAATTTAAATCGCTGACTACTGCCGGTGTTAATTCTAAATCCTCTTCACCATTTATTCCTTTAGAAAACGCACTTAAATCAAATCGCAAATGATAAAGCTGTGTGTATTCATAATCTGCCCTTTCAGCTTCTGACCAGGCATGACTTTCTAAATCTTTATAATCATCCCAGTTTCTAATTTGCCATGAAGTAGAGAGTGTCGAAATGCTTTCCCCTTCCAGAGTGATTCCATTTGTGTTTACTGTAAAAACTATAGGCCTGTAAAATCCCTGATGCGGATTATAAAAAATTTCAGCTGAGTCTTCGCCGTTCTGGAAAAGAATTTTTTCATTAGCAGTTGTGTTAGTGGAAGAATCTGTTGATTCGTCTGTACTAAATGAAGATGGTTTTTCATCTATTTCTGAATGCTTTTCTAAGTCACAAGAAATAAATGAAAAACCAAATATACTAATCAAAAGAAAAAATATTCTAAATTTTATAGCCATATTAGAATATTAGCCTTTAACAGCACCTGCCGCAACTCCTTTTGTTATTTGCTTTCTGAAGATTAAATAGAAGATAATAATTGGAATTATACTAATCATCAAAGCTGCATATTGTTTTCCGAAGTCAGAAGCTAAGGCACCGGAGAACTTTTGTACTCCGACAGGAAGTGATTTAATCTTTTCACTTGAAGCTAAAATGTTAACGAGCATGAATTCATTCCAGGTACCGGTGATTGTAATAATTGCCAGAGTAACGCCTACAGGTTTTGCCATTGGGAAAATGATGTCTGTGAAAATCTTCATGAATGGAGCACCGTCAATTCGCGCAGACTCAATCAATGAATCAGGAATACTCTTAATGTACTCAGTCGCAAGATAAACACCCATCGGCATTCCAATACCTATGTAACAGATAATTACACCTAAGCGCGTATCGTAAAGGCCCGTCCAGTTTGCCATAAAGAACAACGGAATCATAATACACTGAAGGGTAATCAAAATTCCTATAACAAATGATTTATAGAAGAAATTTGTTGCTTTAGATTTAAGTTTAGCAAATGCAAAGCCCGCTGCAACAGAACAAATCAAAATTGCAAAGGTTGAAACAGCTGTATAAACAATGCTGTTAAAGAACAAGGTAGTAAAATCACCGCGAACCCATGCATCAGAATAGTTTTTTGGCCACCACTGCTGAGGAAAAGCGAGTTTACTTGTTAACTGATATTCCTGTGTGGTTTTAAATGATGAAATAAAAAGCCAGAACAAAGGATATAGAGCCATAAATGTAAAAAATATTAATATTGCATATATAAAAATATTTTTAATGTGATGACCGGCACCTTTCTTTTCAAATACGTTCATATACTATTCCTCCTTTGCACCAAATTTCTTTTCAAGAGATTTTACAATTACGATTAAAATCAAACTGATAATAACCATGATTGTAGAAATAGTATTTGCCATAGGATAATCTGCGGCTCCCTTGAATGCTTTATCAAACATGTACAGTGACAATACATAAGTTTGTTTAGCAGGACCACCACCCGTCATAACGTAAATCAAGTCAAATGATTTTAATGAACCGGAAATTGCCAGGATTGCACTTATAACAAAAACTCCAGAAAGCTGTGGGAAAATAATGTGCCACAAACTCTGCCATTCTGTTGCACCGTCAATTGTTGCAGCTTCAATAATTTCAGGGTCAATTTTCTGCAGGTTCGACAGGAAGATAATCAAATAGGTTCCCGTATACATCCACAGAATTACAAAGAGAACCGGTATAATCGGGTGTTCTGGAGTATGCCATTCATAAGAGCGGTTGAATATGGAAATAATTTCTGTCCAGGCTCCATTTGGACTAAAGAAGGACTGGAACAAAACACCAATTACAACAGTTGAAATTACACAAGGAAGATAAATCATTGTCTGGAAAAAATCTTTTCCCTTAATAAGTCCGCGTGAAATAATGTATGCAAGGAAAAATCCCAATGGAAGCTGTCCGAATACTGAAACAAAAACTATCCATAAGTTGTTTTTCAAAGAAAGATAAAAATACTGGTCCTTAAATACTTTAATGTAGTTCTTAAAACCTACAAAGCCTAAAGCACCCTTTTCAAAAAGATTGCCGCCATCATAATTTGTAAAACTTAAGAAAACAGAAAAGATTGAAGGGAAAGTCATAACTGCAAAGTAGAAGAGAATAGCAGGTAAACTCAAGAACCAATATGCTTTTCTTTCTTCCCTTGCAGTTGAAATTTCCTCTTTATAAAGTGATGTATATAAATAAAGGATGGTACTAATAACTTGTGCAATTATTACAAGCTTTAAGCCGAAAGCAATTTTTACTTCTTCTTCACCTAAGTGTGTCGCAAGAATTGCAGCGCAAATAACAAAAACATAACCTAAAGCAAGAAGCAGTACATCAAGTCTTATACATCCTTTGTAATATTCTTCGTTAAGCTTTTTAGATGAAAATGTAGACGATAAAACTATAATCGAATAAATCAAATTCACTAAATATGTAATTACAAGTAAAAGACAGTTTATACCTGTAAAAATATATCTGAATGATTTTACACTAAAAAAATAACCGATGGCTTCAAAAATATTTGACTCGTCAAAAAAAGGAATGAACATTCCGATTATGCCTAAAATCAAAACAACTTTTGATGCCGCGATAAGACATTTTTTTTCCATAAAACAAACCTCAAATTTTATTTTAGTTTATCTCATCAAAAATTCTTGATTCAAAAAACTCTCTAAATTTTTTTAAATTTAAGATTTTAATATTGTGTTAAGACTGTCCTTAAAAAAAAAGAAACTGATTCTTAACAAACAAACTCATACTGCTAACCCGGCTAAACCCTAACTTTATTCAGCCGGATTAACAGCGAATTCACATAGCTTTAACTATGCAGCTTATTTAGATGCTTCGTAAGCAGCCTGAACATTCTTACAAACATCTTCTGGAGTAATTTTACCCAAGCCTAATGCCTGTAAATCGCGGTTCAATACGCTTGCTACATCTGCATTAAAGTCACTGTCAAATATTGGTGTTGTTACAGCTGTTTTGCTGTAGAATTCAGCACGTTTTGCAGCAAGTGGTTCAAGACCATCGTATGAAACTCCTCTAACCAATGAAGGGAATGAGTTTCCTGTATCAAGTCTTCTCTGCTGTACAACAGGGCTCTGTAACCATTTGATAAGTTCCCAAGCTGCAGCTTCTTTCTTTGAACCCTTCTTGATTTTAGCGTTCATACCATAACCTACACCTAAAGTACCTGAGTTTGAATTATGGAATTTTTCACCAGGGATTGCTGGGAAATTAATAAGTTCAACTTTTTCTTTCTGATCTTTTACAGAAATTAATGCTTTTCCTGTAGACTGGTCTGTAATGAATGCACCAACTCTCCAGTCACCGTCGATAAGATATGCACCTTTTTTAGCAGCGAACTGTCCAGGAACATCTCCGTAAGGTGTGCTTAAAGTTTTTGCAGAAATTACACCATCATCATAAAGTGTTTTGATGAATTTTACAGAATCCAAGAAGAATCCATCTGTAAATTTAGCCTTTCCCTTTTTTACTGCACTAGTCCATTCTGTTCCGCCAAAACGACCTACAACTGTAGAGAACAAGCATGACTGCATAACCCAGTCGTCCATATTTGCCATGATAACTGTTTCATAGCCCTTAGCTTTAAGAACTGGAACCTGAGCTTTCAATTCTTCATATGTTTTTGGAATTTCAAGTCCACATGCTTTCAACACATCTGTATTTACATACATCATATGAGAAACTGTAAGTCCCATAGGGAATTCAGCAACATAACCTGAAGCCTGTGATTTTGGATCTAAACATGCAGGGTTATAATCATCATAAATTCCATCTTTCTTTAAGAATGGAGTTAAATCCTTTGTAAGATGTTTCATATGAATCGGAGATGAACGTCCTGCAGGGAACATATAGATTACATCTGGAAGCTTTCCGCTTGCAGCATAAGCAGCAGCTTTCTGATGATATGGTTCATTAAAAAGAACTTCGCGTTCGATTTTAATCTCAGGATGTGCTTTTTCAAATGCTTCCCAAATAATCTTATTGTCGTCAAATGTGTTAGGAGCGGTTGCATCCTGATAATCCAAAACAGTAAGAACGATAGGTTTGTCATCCTTGCCACCTAAAGCAAAGACTGAACCTGCCAGAATTGTTGCAGCAAATACAGCTGAAAGTAATTTTTTCATTAAATTTCCTCCTCTGAAATTTATCTTTAATTATTAAAATGATAAATGCGTTTTTCTGATTTGTCAAATTTTTTTCAAGATAATTTTAGGATTTTTTTTCAGCGAATTTTAAGTGAAAATTTGGTGGTTGAGACAGGGAAATATGTTATGCAGATATTTTTGTCATGCTGAATTTGCAGCTCGTTATTTCGAGCTTGCTTCAGCATCTGTCAGTCTCTGCACGTACAGATTCCGAAACGAGCGATGTACTGAGCCTGTCGAAGTATTCAGAATGACAGAGTGGTGAATGACTTTTATCCTTCCAGAACAAATTTCTGTATTTCTTTCCAGGCATTTTTTACTTCCGGAATTATTTCAAGAGTAAGCTGGAACACATGGAACATTCCCTCGTATTCCTGGAGCGTTACATCAACGCCACTAGCTTTTGCCTTTTCATATAAAGTCCTGCTGTCACTCTGCAAAAGTTCCCAGGTTCCTACCTGCACAAGCATTTTTGGAAAGCCGTAAAACTGTGCAAATACCGGAGACAAATATTCATCATACAAATCATTATCATCTGCATACCAGGCAACCATAGGCTTTTTATTTTCTCCGCCTTCCAATGTTTCGCCTTCCTCTGTTTTGTTTTGTGCCGGAATATTTTTTCCTTCTTCCTTAACTGAATGCTTGCCGATTCCAAACATCACATCCTTATACAGATTAGTTTTATATGATTCCCCGCTTCCAGTTAAATCAAGCCACGGCGACATACATATAATTTTACCAGGCATTTTTTTACCCTGATTGCGTAAAATCAAACACATGGAAATCAACAGGTTACCGCCTGCACTATCGCCGACAACAGTTATATTTTCTTCTTTCCAGCCTGATTTTAAAATCCAGTCCCAGGCAGCTAAAGCGTCTTCGAGAGCTGCAGGATAAACATATTCGGGAGCAACCCTGTAATCAATATTTATTGCAGAAGCCCCGTTTGCAAGCTTTGAAAATTTCAGCGCTTCATCTCTGTAATAATCGTTTAAGCCGATTACATAAGCGCCTCCATGAATTATAAAAATGAGCTTTTCTTTTTCACGGGATTTTTCGCCTGAATTTTGTGAATCTTTTTCCAGCAGTTCAAGCGGAACACCACAGTTTATTTTTGAATAAGTATATCCCTTTGGTGCCTTCCATTTTGATTCTGTTTTAGCATTTGCAGCTCCAGCTTCAAGCATTTTGTCGCCTTTCATAAAATCAAAATTCCTCATTTCACGAAAGGCTTCCCTGTAAAGAGTACCCAGATAAGATACTTCTCTTTGAGGTTTAGACAGCACACAATTTACCTGTAAAGCAACGGCACAGACTGCAAGGAAAAATAATTTTTTTAGAAAAGAGAAAGAACCTTCCGTAAACATTTCCCAGTACTTTGAAAACGAAAACCAGATAAAGCCTGCAAGCAATAGAAAAAATGAAACCCAGCCGGCAGGAACTGAATCAATTATAAAAAGCTGTAATGCAGCAAGTGAGAAAAATACCAGAATAAAAACAGACAGACCGATTATTTTTTTTATAGAAACTTTCATGCTTTTATTAAACCATTTTATTTTAGTTCAAACAACCTGTTTTACAAGTTTACATTATTTGTATAATTGTATAACCTATAGAAAAAGGTGGACTATGAACTCAAAAAAGAAATGCGGATTAGTTTTAGAAGGCGGCGGTCACAGAGGAATTTTTACTGCCGGTGTTTTAGATGTGCTTTTAGAGAATAACATTTTCGTTGACGGAGTAATCGGTGTTTCTGCCGGTGCAATCCACGCGGTAAATTATATTTCCAGGCAAAAGGGCCGCTCTGTCCGCTATACATCAAAATACTGCAGCGACAAGCGCTATATGAGCCTGAAATCCCTCATAACAACTGGTGATTTATTTAATGCAGAATTCTGCTATCACACGCTGCCGGAAGAAATAGATGTTTTCGATAACGAAACGTTTGAAGCTTCATCAATTGAATATTATGTTGTCTGCACAAATGTAGAAGACGGAAAGCCTTTTGTAAAAAAATTAACTTCGCTTAGAGAAAAAAATATGAACTGGCTCCAGGCGTCTGCTTCCATGCCTTTAGTTTCTAAGCCTGTTCTATGCGAAGATGATAACGGCAAACTATATCAGATGCTTGACGGCGGTATTTCAGATTCAATCCCGGAAGAAGCATTCAGAGCTTTAGGCTACGAAAAAAATATAGTGATTCTGACGCAGCCCAAAGACTATGCTAAAAAGAAAAACTCACTCCTGCCCTTAATGAAATTGTTTTTCAGAAAAAATCCGTCGCTTTTAAAAACAATGGGTGAAAGACATAATGTTTACAATCAGACTTTAAGGAACCTGGAACAAAAAGAAAAAGAAGGAAGTGTTTTAATCATAAGGCCAGAAGCTTCCCTAAGCGCCGGCCGAACAGAAAAAGACGCCGGTAAAATCATTGAGACTTACAATGAAGGCAAAAAAACCGCTGAAAAGTATCTGGAAAGAATTAAGAAGTTTCTTTTGTAACTCACTGTTCACTCCTGTAGAAAATACTAAAATTAAAAAATAAAAAACCGATAATCATAGAGTAACCTTTATTTTAAAAATTTTGGAAGGGGAAAATATGGTTAAAAAGGAAAAAGGTTCCTCAATCTTTTTAGGAATTTTATTATTTGCACTGGCAGCATTTTTTTCTATTTCACTTTTAAGCGTCGTATTTGATTACGGAACAAATTCAGGAAGTTTATTTTATATATTTGGCTCAATGCTTAAAGCAACCTACGGATTCTGCTCTGTCTTAATCCCGTTATATTTATTTATTGCAGCTACTTTCTGTTTCGTAGAAAACTTTACCCCTCAAAAAGCTTCAATTCTTATAACAAGCATTGCAGCATTTTTTACTTTAGTAATTGCAGAACATACTTCAAGAAAAATTTTAACCCAGGATACAAGTGCCTTAGTTTATTCAAAGCTTTCAATTCTTATCGTTTTAACTTTGCTTTTGATTTCAACTGAATATCTTTTAGGCTTAATTATTGCCGGAAAAATCGCTGAAAAAAAGTATAGGGAATTACATAAATCAGAAAATTTCGAGCGAGACGATTACGAAGAAATTGAAGAACTGGAAGAAGAGACAGAAGAAGATTATACCGAAGACGATTATGAAACAGCTCCTGAACCTGCAAAAGTTGATGACTCAATCTGGTCGCTGGACAATGAAGGAAGAAAGAAGAATTCCGGCACAAAAAATTTATACAATGAAGATTTAAGTGACTTAGACAATTCATACATTCCCGAACAGGAAGTTGATTTAAATCCACAGGAAACAACTGCAGCAAATGAATCTGCACAACAGACTGAAGAAATCACCCAGTCTCAGGTTTCTACTCAAACTGAAACAGAAGAGAAAAATGACTCGCAGGAAAATATAATTGAAACAGCAAAAAAAGTTGCAGCCGTTGCAGCTCCAATCGTAACAGCAGCAGTTGTGTCTCAGATTGCAGCAAACAAAGCTAAAGAAGAGTCCCGGGCAACACAAGACGCTCAGGCAGAAACTCCGGCAGAAGCACCTCAGAATACCGAAGCTGAAATTCCTGCCACTTCAACAGAAACTCCTTCTGAAATCACTGAACAATATGCAGAAGAAAATCCTGATGATGTAATAGACAATTTCGAACGCGATTCAATTGGCTTCGATGAAAATACAAAAATTGAAAACCAGGAAAAATTAGAATACGAAATTCAATTCGATGAAGAAAACACTGAAGAAGATTTTACTCCGGAAATAAATTTTGAAAGCGATGAAGAAGAAACTGATTCAGAAAAAATTGCAGAAAACAACGAAGATATTTCGTTAGAAGAAATGGATTTTAATTCCCTTACAAATGATTTACCGGACGAAATAATTGCAGCAGATGAAGTAACAGATGAAAAAGATGTAGAAGATTATCCGGAGTCTGAAGAAATCGGCTCAGCTGAATTTGATGATGATGAAATAAATTTAAATGATGAAAGCGACATTATCATTTCAGAAACACAGGAAAACGAAACAAATGAAAGCGATGAAGTTCCTGATTCCTTTGATGAAAGCGAAATTACTGATGATGAAAATGACCTTGCTGATAATGCTGAAGAAAAAACTGACAGCACAAATAAAACAATTGAATTACACTCGCAGGATTATAACTCACCCCTAAGCGCTTTATTTTCACGCATGGACGCTGATGCAGAATCTGATGTTCTGGAAAATGATGAATTTGATCCACTGCAGCAGACAAGTGAACTTCCTGAAAACAGAGCAGTTATTACAGATGAAAATGGAAATACAAAACCTGTAGAAGTTAAAAAACCAAAACGAAAAGGCCCTTATAAAATTCCTACAGACTTGCTTGTTGCATACGATGAAAATCCTTACTGGATAATTGATGAAGAAACACAAAATGCAGCAAATACATTAAAAGAAACTTTGAGTGAATTTAAAATTGAAGCAGAAGTTACAGGAATCAGAAAAGGTCCTGTTGTAACAATGTTTGAAATTCTCCCGGCTCCCGGCGTTAAGCTTAGTAAAATCGTAGCGCTTCAGGACAACATTGCCTTAAGGCTTGCTGCAAGTTCAGTTCGTATCGTTGCTCCAATCCCTGGAAAAAGAGCTGTCGGTATTGAAGTTCCAAACCAGAACAGAGCAATTGTTTCTTTCAGGGAATGTATTGAACAGCAGAGAAGCGAATGGAAAAAAATGGCAGTCCCTGTAATTTTAGGAAAAGACATTCAGGGTGAAAATCAAATTATGGATTTAGTAAAAACTCCTCACTTACTTATTGCAGGTTCTACAGGTGCAGGAAAATCAGTTTGTGTTAACAGCATGATCTTAAGCATTCTGTACAAGAGAAGTCCAAGCGAAGTAAAACTGATTTTAATAGACCCGAAAATCGTTGAATTAAAACTTTACAACGGAATCCCTCATCTTTTGACACCGGTAATCACTGAACCAAAAAGAGCAATGCAGGCACTTCAATATTGTCTGTGTGAAATGGAAAGACGCTACGCAGTTTTAGACGGAATGGGCTGCAGGGACATTTCAAGCTATAACAAAAAAATTCAGGAACATCATATTGCAACAGAAAAATTGCCTTACCTTATAATCATAATTGATGAATATGCAGACTTAATGGCAACAACAGGAAAGCAGCTCGAAAGCGTAATTGCCCGTTTAGCAGCTATGAGCCGTGCAGTTGGAATTCACCTGGTACTCGCAACACAGCGTCCTTCAATCGATGTAATCACCGGTTTAATTAAAGCAAACATTCCTAGCCGAATTGCATTTATGGTTGCTTCAAAAATGGACAGCCGAATCATTATAGACCAGGTGGGAGCAGACAAGCTTTTAGGAAAAGGCGATATGCTCTATGCAAGTTCAACAGATCCTTTCCCAGTTCGAATTCAGGGTGCTTTCATTAGTGACCAGGAAGTAGAAAATGCTGTTACCGCCGTTAAAGAATGGGGCGAGCCGGAATACATTGATGATGAAATTTTCGTTGATGATGAAGATGATGAAGACGGCAGCCAGATGTCTTTATTCTCAGAAAATGGAGATGACCCTTTATACGAAAAAGCTCTTGAAATCGTTGTACAGGCAGGAAAAGCAAGTGCCAGTTACATTCAGCGCCGCCTGAAAATCGGTTACAACAGAGCTGCCCGTTTAGTAGAAGAAATGGAAGAAAGAGGAATTGTAGGTCCAGCAAACGGAAGTAAACCTCGCGAAATAATTCATATGCCTTAAGGAAATTCTATGAAGAAAAAAATTGTACAGCTAATTACTTTGTTTTTTTGCATCTTTTGTGCAATAGGTGAAACTGAAAAAGACTATTATTCATATGAGCTTGAAAAAATAGAAGGTACTGCCGAAAGTTTTTCCCAGGTCTGGAGCTATGTTTTACAAGGCTATGAAAACACATTCAATGACAGCTTTCCAATAACAGATTTATGTTACTTTAGTGCCGATGTAAACTGCTACGGAAAACTTGAATCAATTCCTAACCCTTCAAAATTTTCTTCACTCGACTGCAGAAAGCATTTAGTTATTACCTGCTCTTCATACTCACTTACTCATTTCATTTTAAAAAAATCAAGGGAAAGAAAAGAACTCATAGAAGAAATTAAAAAAGCTTCTTTGCTTTACGATGGAATACAAATTGATTTTGAAACGATTCCAAAAAATGACAGGGAGCAGTTTCATTCTTTCTTAAAGGATGTCAGGACTAAAATCGGCAAGAATAAAATTTTCAGCGTGTGCGTTCCTGCAAGAATGAAAACCCTGCAAAATGATATCTTTGACTATGAAACAATTTCTTCGCTTGCAGATTATATTTTTATTATGGCTTACGATCAGCACTGGTCAACAAGTGTCTCAGGCCCCGTTGCAGGCTTAGACTGGTGCAAAAAAATTTCCTCTTATGCTGTAAATGTGATTCCGCAGGAAAAGCTTGTTATGGGACTTCCTTTTTACGGCAGAAGCTGGCAGGACAATTCGTACGGTAAAGCGTGGTTAAATTCCGGCATAAACAGAATCGTTCGTGAAAACAAAGCAAAAGTTAAACGCGAAGACACAATCGGCTGCTTTGAGTTTGAAGCAAAAGTAAAAGTAAAAGGCTACTTTGATGACGCATATTCATTAATAGAAAAAATGCGCTCCTATAAAAATGACAACATTGACAAAATAGGTTTCTGGCGAATCGGACAGGAAGACCCTGGAATCTGGGAATGGATAGAGATTAAAAAGTAATCTTCTTCAAGATTTTATTCAAATCAGTTTTTTCAACTAAATCTAACGGACGGCCTTCAATGTATTTGTGTCCTTCTTCCGAGAAAGTTCCGGCGCTTATACAGAATCCGCGAGAAGCTTTTATATCCTGCATTGCTGCGTGGAATTCCCTGACAAACATTTCTCCGGTAGAGCCAGTCGTTCTGAAGAATCTGAACAAAACTAAATCTTCCCATTTACTTGAAAATACCTGCGCTAAAATATCAGTAAAAATAGGCGATACATCTATGCTTTCAAATTTAACTGTAGCATCAGAAAACTTTGTTATAATGATTCTTCTGCACAAGGCAACGAAGTCACTGCTGTTTGAAGAAATATAAATCTGCAAGTTTTTATTCTGGCTCAATTCCTGGTATGTGTTTATGAGCGAGTTAACATCTTTATAGCTCGAATTAAGTACACGGATTTCTTTCAGGATATTTAAACCGGTTGCGATTTGATTTTTTTCAAAGTAACAGCGCGCAAGGTAGTATTGAATTTCCATTTTCAAATCTGCAGGAATGTTATCATGCTTTAATCCAATTTCAAAGTCCTGAATTGCAGTTTCTATATCCTTCATCTTTACATGATATAAACCCGCATTTAAGGAAGCTCTTGAACCATAGGTCGGGTCGGGACGCAAGTGCATGAATATTTTTATTGCCTTGTCACCATGACCGCCCTGAGACATTGCATCTGCCATACAATACAAAAGCTCTTTATTCGAAGGGTCTTCATCAAGTGCTTTTTTAAAACACGAAAGGCTGTCTTTAAATCTTCTGCTTTTATATAAACTCTGTCCTAAATAAGAATAGACATTTTCAGCGTCAGGACTTGCAACCAGTGCTTTCTTAAAACAAGGAATTGCTTTTTCATACTGCTGATTAATATAGCAGGCAACACCAAGATAATAATTTACTTCGAAATTTATAGGATCAATTTTCAGTGCAATCGTTAAGGCTGTAAGTGCTTCCCTTAATTTTTCCAGCTGAATCGCACAGATACCCATTCTAAGCGTGCATTTAAAAATGTTTATATCAGAATGGTCTGCCGCAAGTTTCGAAAGCTCATCGTAAACAGTATAGGCTTTATCCCACAGTTTTGAATTGTAATAGATTTCACCTAAGTCTAATAATGCAATAGGATCATGAGGATTTTTTTCCAGCCTTTTATTTGCTTCCTTTAAGATTTGTGCAGGAGTTTTTGTTTTTCCTTTTCTGGTAGCTTTAGCATTTGGATCTGCTTTTTTTCGAGTAAGAACAACTACTAAAATCGCAATTACAGCAAGAACGATTACTGCAGCAATAATATAAGAAAAGAAATCTTCCATCTGACTAATAATCCTTTCCAAAAAACCTATACATATATTATCTACCCTATTCCTGAAATTTGAAAGGGCAGATTTTAAAGTTTATCTTTTTTGCTTTTTACACTCTTCCAGGAACAGGGCAATTTTTTCCAGGGCAGTTTTTATCTTATCCACAGCAGTTGCATAGCAGCAGCGGATATGACCTTTACCGCCTTCACCAAAAACACTTCCCGGAACTACAGCAACACCATATTTCTGGAAAAGCTGAGTTGCAAAATCTTCATCGCTTAAACCGCTTGGAGTAATGTCCGGGAACATATAGAAAGCTCCTGTTGGTTCAGGAACATTTAAGCCCATCTCGCAAAATGCTTTATACATTAAGTTTCTTCTCTGTTTGTAGCTTATGCGCATTTTTTCAACTTCTGACCAGCCGTTCTTTAAGCCTTCAATTGCTGCATACTGACTCATGATTGGTGCACAAATTGTATTATACTGATGAAGCTTTACAATCTCTGCCATTAAATCTTTTGGTGCTGCAATGTAACCAATTCTCCATCCAGTCATTGCAAACGATTTAGAAAAGCCGTTTAAGATGATTGTGTAATCCTTGAGTCCGTCAAAGCTTCCGATTGAAGTATGCACTGCATCATCATAAGCAAGCTCGCAGTAGATTTCATCGCTTATACACCATATCTGATGCTTCTTTACAACTTCTGCTATTTTCTCCAGTTCCTCTTTTGGAATCATTGTGCCTGTAGGGTTGTTTGGTGAACAAATCATTAAGGCCTTTGTTTTTTCTGTGCACAAGCTTTCTACCTGTTCAGCAGTCGGGTAGAATCCGTTTTTGCTTGAATCTAGAGGCACAACTTTTGCACCGGTTAAATTTGCTAGAGGAACATAGTTTACATAGCAGGGCTGGCTTACAATAATTTCATCCCCAGGATTTAATATTGCTCTCAATACTGCATCAACGCCTTCACTTGCTCCTACTGTTACAAGAATTTCATTTTCCGGAGAATAGGTCATATTGTAGCGGGTCAAATACTTTGCAATTTCCTGGCGCAATTCTAAAAGTCCCCAGTTACTTGTATAGCTTGTATGTCCTTTTTCCAAATGATAAAAAGCTTCTTCCCTCATTATCCATGGAGTTGGAAAATCCGGCTCTCCTACAGAAAGTGAAATTACATCATCGTGACCAATAAGCATTTCAAAAAATTTTCTGATTCCACTTGGAGGAGTATCTACCATTGCTTTACTGAATTTGTCGCTTCTTGTATTCATTATGCTATTACTCCTTCGCGGTTATCACGATTCTGTTCAACATAAACTATTTCATTTTCTTTATATGTTTTCAAAATAAAGTGTGTCTTAGTAGAACGAACACCTTCGAGTGTAGAAAGTTTTCTTGCAACAAAGCCTGCAACTTCCTGCAAAGTGTCGCCTTCAATAATCACTTTTAAATCGTAGCCGCCACTCATCAAATAAAGCGACTTAACCTGCGGGAATCTGTAGATTCTGTCTGCAATTCCATCAAAGCCGTGTTCTCTTTCCGGAGCAACCTGAATTTCAATTTCAGCACAAACTTTTTCTTTGTTCACCAAATCTTTCTGCGGATTTACGATTGCACAGTACTTCATTATAACGCCATCATCTTCAAGCTTTTTAATAATAGCCTTTACTTCGCTCTCAGTTTTTTTTGTCATACTTGAAATATCTTCTATACTGATTCGGGCATTTTCCCTTAACAAATTTAATATCTCTTCAGAAACGTCCATAATTTATTCCCCATTAGTTTTATTTTTTTCTTAGCAAATGTAGCCTTTTGTAGAAGGTACTTCCCCGTTTCTTCTAGGGTCAACTTCTACCGCCTGACGAATTGAGCGGGCCGCGGCTTTAAATAGCCCTTCCATTTTATGATGATCACTTCTTCCACAAACTGTGTTCAAATACAGATTACACTTTGCACCAGAAACAAATCCCTGCCAGAAATCTTCAAAGCAATCTGTCTGGAAGCTTGACTGTTTTCCGTCCTGTCCCAGACTTACTAAAGGAGCGCCTGTAAGCTTTGCATCGCAAACTAAAAATGCACGGCCGCCAAAATCAACGCTTGCCTGCAAAAGACTTTCATCCATAGGGTAGTTAAAACATCCGGCTCTGTAAATTCCTGCGCAATCGCCTAAAGCCTTATTGAAAGCCATTCCTAAAGCAATTCCCGTATCTTCAATTAAATGATGCTGGTCTACTTCTAAATCGCCTTTTATTTCACCTGACAAATCAAAAAGTCCGTGTTTACAAAATGACTTTAACATATGATCGAAAAAGCCAATTGGATTTTTTAAATCGCACTTACCCGTTCCGTCCAAATTCAATGTTAAATTTATTTGTGTTTCACTCGTGTTTCTTTCTATTGTTGCAGTTCGCATACTATTCCTCTTTAAAAATACTTTTTTAATTTATCGGCAGAAATTCCTCTGTTCAACAACATGGTGATTGGAATGACCATTAGCACTATATGGTGGTTTCGACTAGCTCAACCACCGTACTTCTCTCTTTTTAGACATCCCCTCTGTATACATACAGATTTTCACACAGCCGATTCTACATTAACACTTTGCGTAAACCGTACTCTACAATGTCTGTTGCGCCTAAAGAATGTAACTTTGGAAGTAAGGTTGGAACTTCACTTTTTTCTACAGCAATTTTAACCGCGTATCCATTTCCACCAAACAGTGTAGAAACAGTCGGGCTCTTCATAGAAGGAATTCCTTTTATAAGCTTGTCAAAATCTTTTTCGCTTACATTCATTTCAAGCATTACGCGGCTTCTGGCATTTAATACAGTTTCAAAAAGCATTTTCAATTCCATTATCTTCTGCTTTTTAGCCGGATCCTTCATAGCTTCTTTTGATGCATACATTCTTGTGCTTGATTCCATTAATGTATCTACAATCTTTAAGCGGTTTGCTTTTAGTGAAGAACCAGTTGAAGTGTTATCAATTAAAACCTGAGCAAGGGCATCTTTTGAATCCTGCACAAAGCCTTCACTTGTTCCCCAGGTTCTGAATACTTCGCCCTTTATTTTATTTTCTTTAATCCACTTCTTAGTAAGATTCTGATATTCTGTAGCAACTGTAATCTCGCCTTTAATCAATTTTTTATAGTCAACAGTTTCCGGTATTGCTGCAACGATTCTTACAGGGTCAAAACCTAAGTCCATAATTTCTACAACTTTATTTTCAACACCATTTTCGTAAACCCAGTCTTTGCCGCTGAAACCTACATCAGCTTTATTCTGCGCAAGAAGAGCACTTGTAATTTGTGGCTTTACAACCTGAAACGCTAAATCCTTCTGATTAGTAATAGGAAAATATGTTCTGTCCGGTAAATACAAACTAATGCCAACATCATTTAAAAGTGAATATACTGATTCATAAATTCTACCCTTTGCTAAAAGAATTTTTAACGCTTCCATATAAAGTCCCTCTTATTTATAAATTTACTTTCATCATCTAAAAAGACTTTTATATACTATATAGAAAAAAGTATAAATTCAATCGACATCATAAGAGGCTGTGGTCAGTGTGAAATACGTGGTTTCGATGAACTCAACCACCACAGGCATGGTGAGTACACGCTCAACCACCACACGGAAAACTATTCACTAAAGTTCAAGCAAAAACTATGAAACTGGTATATAATTGAAAGGCGATGAAAAAAAAATTTTTTGCGTGTATTTCAGTTTTACTACTCTCAATTTTAATTTCCTGCGAAGAAGAATCTACGGTTCATCATGTAGGGATGAAAACAGAATCTGTTGAAGAAAGCACAAGTACAGGCACAAAACAAAAATCAGAAAAATCCAGTTCTAAGCAAAAGGATGAAACTCCTGTAAAGCTTCAGATTACGAATCACACGGAGAATGAAGTGGTAACAGTTGTTTTTTACAGGCCAAATAAAAATGCTGATTTTAGAACTGTATCCATAAAGCGCGGTGAAACTGATTACTTTGAAATTCAAAAAAATGAAAAGTACAGGATTGATGTAATTGATTCAAAGCATCACCGCTATTCAAAGGGAAAATCTTTCTACATAGAAGGAACTGATGAAGAAGAGTATTTTTTCTTTGAAACACCTTCTGCTCAGATAGAATTTTATGATACAGATTTTAAACCGCAGGGCTTGCTGGATTTTCTTTTTAAATTTTTCTGGTTATAAAAATTCGAGGTGAATGAATGAACAAAGTTTTAAAGAACGTTTTATTTTATCTTAGTTTTCCTCTCGTAATTTTATTTTCACTTTTAGTTTTCTTCCGACTCTTAAACATCGGGCAGATTTCTGTATTCAGTTTTATTTTAGTTTTTGACCTTTTACTTTTTGCGTTTTTAGTTTATGGGAAATGCAAAACTTTTAAAAAGGCGTGTGAAGTTTTCTTTAACATAAAAACTGCTTCTGTGGTTTTAATTCTTATCCCGATTATTATAAGCTTCAGGAACTGGTCAGGCGTTATAGAAAAATCGTTTTTAGTCATTCACTGGACCGAAAGAATAAATGAATCTATCCGCCCTTCTTTGCGTTCAACTTTATTTTCAATCGCTTTAGTTACAGCCGTTTTAGTCAGGAACCGCTTTGCAAAAAATTCCAATGTTCTTTTCTACATTTTAATTGCTTTAGACACTATTTTTATTTCTACATTTTTAAATGTCCTGTGCAACAATGAACCCTGGCCTATTCCATTTTTAAATCTTGATAACCAGACATTTTTAATTTTTGCAGTAATATTCAGCTGGCTGGGAATAAGTTCAGCAAGCATTGTGATTTGGATTGCAATTTTTATTCTGAGCATTTCGCGCATGATAAGCCTTGAAAACGCGATGGGCTTTAATGCAGTAATTTATCTGGTAAGTGCTTTTCTTTCGTTTATAATGCAATTTTCATTTTTCAAACTCAATCTGTCTTTCAAGAATGAATTTTTCTACAACGAAAAAAATAAAATCAATTCGCTGGTGAATAAATCATTGGATATAAAAAAGGATTCAGTGAATGAAATAATAAATGCGGTGGTTGAACCTGCGGTACCTGAGCGTAGTCGAAGGGTCGAAACCACAACAACCGAAACAGAATTATTACGTGCACAGACAGATTCTGAAACGAGTTCAGAATGACAGGCGATTCTTCAACCAAAGCTGTCATGCTGAATTTGTAGCTCGTTATTTCGAGCTTGCTTCAGCATCCCTGCACAGACAGATTCTGAAACGCACTAGCGGGGCGAGTGTTTTTTGAATATAATAAACACATTATGGCAGAAAAGAAAAAAGCGAATAATAAAAAAAACTCAGGAATTGGACTTGCTCTCTGGACAGTTGCAGCTCTTGTCCTTTTAATTCTATTCATAAAAAATTCTTCCACTATTATTAAAAACTTAAAGACCACAGGATTTTTTGAAAAGCTCGGAACTAAAACTCCATCTGTAATTCAAAATGCTTCTGTTCCTGAAGAGCCTGTTGAAAATGATGTTCAGCCGCTTGAATCTGTTCAAATTGATTTAACTAATTCAAATACAAATTCTTCTTCTAATACTAACCTTATTTCCCAAAATGAAATTACAGAACAACAGCAGCAAAAAGTTGCCCGCGAAAAATTAGAAGAAAAAGAAAAAAATACACAGGAAAAAAAACAAGCTCAGGAAACTGCAAAAAAAGCTGATGAAGAAAAATCAGGTGAAAAAGAAAAAGCTGCGCAGGAGAAAAAAGAAAATACACCGGCTAAAACAGAAGCTCCTGTTCCTGAAAAAACAATGTCGCTAAAACTATATTATATGGCTATAAATGCAGACGGCTCTGTTGCTAGAAAAGAAGTAACCCGTGCAATGAAAAAAAGTGATTCACCTTTAGTCGATGCAGTAAATGCACTAATCCAGGGACCAAATGTGAGCGAAGAAAATCTTGGCTGCAGAACTTTAATTTCTAACGGCACAAAATTAATCGGCGCGTCTGTAAAAGATGGAACTGCTACATTAAATTTCAGCGGCGAGTTCGAATTCAATCAGTACGGAATTGAAGGCACCCGCGGACAGCTTCAGCAAATTGTTTTCACAGCAACTGCATTCCCGACAGTCAGCAACGTACAATTCTTAATCGACGGAGAGAAACGCGACTATCTGGGCAGCGAAGGTGTCTGGATTGGTTCTCCGCTTTCAAGGAATTCATTCTAGAAAGATATGACTCAAGTTCAACTAGAACATGTTTCTTTTTCTTATCCTCAGTCAAAAACAAATGCGTTAAGTGATATTTCGTTTTCTATAGAGCAGGGCGAGTACATTGCAATTGTCGGGACAAACGGTTCAGGCAAAAGCACCCTGGCGCGAATCCTTGCAAAATTTTATGAAACGACAAGCGGTACTTATAATTTGTATGACAAAGAAATTCCCGGCATTGTATTTCAGTCACCTAAGGAACAGATTGTTTCGAGCATTGTAAATTGCGACACAGCATTCGGCCCGGAAAATTTAGGACTTAGCAAAGCAGAAATTGAACTCAGGACAATTGAGTGTCTTTCTTTAGTTTCTCTTTCACATAAAGCTTTAAGCAGAACAAATGAACTATCGCTCGGGCAAACACAGCGGCTTGCCTTTGCAGGAATTCTAGCGCTGTTCCCTTCCATAATGATTTTGGATGAAGTTACCGCAATGCTTGACCCCGTTTCAAAAGATGAACTGATGATGTGCGTGAATCAGTGGAATAAAAAAGGACACACGATTATTCACATAACACATGACGAATCAGAAGTTTTAAGATGTAACAGAGTAATTGCTTTAGAAAAAGGAAAAATAATTTTTGACGGCACATCAGCTGATTTTATGAATGACAAAAAAACTTTCGAAAAAATCTTTTCACCAGAAGCAATTCCTATGCACAAAAAAACTGACGGAGATGACAAAACAAAAAATGAAACTTCACTCTCTGTAGAAAATCTCTGTTTTAATTATGATGAAAATCCGCTTATAAAGAATCTTTCATTTACACTGAAAAAAGGAACAGTTACTGCCCTCACAGGTTCCAGCGGCTGCGGAAAATCTACACTGTTTGAAATTCTTGCCGGGCTTCAAAAACCTATGGACGGAAAAATTTCTGCGCTGGAAAGACCCGTCCTTGCATTGCAGGAAAGTGAAGCCGCTTTATACAGAACCTTCGCTGGTGATGATGTTGCTTTTGGTCCCATAAACAATGGCGTAAAAAACAAGGAGCTTTTAGAGACCGTAAAAAAATCCATGAACCTCGCAGGCCTTCCGTTTAAAGATTACGCAAACAGAGGAACCTTTCAGTTAAGCGGCGGTGAAAAACGAAAGCTTTCTCTCGCAGGTTTAATTGCACTAAATAAAGACATAATGATTTTTGATGAACCCACAGCAGGCCTTGATTCAAAGTCAAAAATAAAAGTACTTTCTACTTTACGCCAGCTTGCAGACGAAGGAAAAACAATTCTTTTCAGTACACACCGAATGGACGAAATCCGCATTGCAGATTTTCATTTAAACTGGGAAGAAATAAATTATTGCAAAAAAGAAAATGCAGTTCCAGAAAATGATGATGCTAAAGCAGAGAACCAGCTTAAACCAATAGAAGCTTTTTCTAATTCCAAGCTTTTATCTACATTAAAAAAATCTATGTCTATTCTTTCAGTTTCTTCTGATATAAAAAACAAAGACAAAGATGAACCGGTATGGAAGCTTCCTTCACTTTTGAAACTCATTTTATTTACATCGCTTTTCATCTGTGCAATGTTTATAAAAAATCTTCTGCCGCTTTCAATTTTATTGTTTTCAAATATCGCTTATTCATTTCTGTGTAAAATTTCTCCGAAGAAATTCGGTATTTCTTTAAAAATATTTTTACCCTGGATTTTAATTTTTGGAATTATAGAAGCCTTTGTTTACAGGGACATTGGATACATCCTGTGGGAGTGGGGTATTTTTAGAATTACAGACACCGCAATAAATCAGTTTATATTTTTTATGATGCGTTCACTCAGCGTAATTCTATGTATAACTTCTTATGCTTTTACTACAACTGAAAGGGAACTGATTGACGGGGTAAAAATTTTACTTTATCCATTATCACTTATAAAAATTCCTGTGCGATATTTTATTATTATTCTCGAAATCATTTTCAGGTTTATCCCGCTGCTTTTTGACGAGCTCTCCTGCATTATAAAAACACAGCTTATTCGCGGCTCTTATTCTAAAGTGAAAGGAATTAAAAAGTTTTTTGTTTTCACTACATTCCTCGTTCCGCTTTTACTGCAGACAATCCGCAAGGCACAGAACTTAGCAGACGCATTAACGGCCAGAAGATTCAGTTAATTTTTTTCCTTTCTTCATTGTGTTATAAATCACTAAGAAACAAATTACATGTGCTATAAAAGTTATAAACCAGGAAATTGGATAAGACGAATAAATCACTCCGATTGTATGAAAGCGCGTATTTCTCCAGACTGTAGCAAGCCACAAAAGCCTTACGCCGCACGCACCTGTTAAACTTACAATCATTGGAAGAACAGAGTGTCCCATTCCCCTTATGGCGTTTGACATTGTATCCATAATTCCGCACAAAAGATAAAGCGAGCACACATAAATTAAACGGACTCTGCCCTGCTCTATAACGGCCTGACTTTTTGTAAATGCACTTAATACGTGCCTTGAAAAAAGTATAACTGCATTGCCAAAAACAATTCCGATTGCACTGACTGTCAAAAGCGAAATCAAAGTAACTTTTTTTATTCGCGTGAAATTTCCTGCGCCCCTGTTCTGAGACACAAAGGTAAGCGTTCCCTGACTAAAGCCGTTCATTGCTGTATAAACAAAAGTTTCTACATTTGCAGCAGCAGCACTTCCGGCAACAATTATTTCTCCGTAAGAATTTATTGAGGACTGGATTATTACATTTGAAAGCGAAAAGACTATTCCCTGAAATCCTGCAGGAAGACCAATCTTTAAGATGCGGAGTAAAACTGTGTAGTTGATTTTTAAATGCTTTAAGTCCAGATGAAATTCATCTTTTTCTTTTAACAGAATTACAATAATACAAACTGCACTTATTGTTTGCGAAATAATCGTAGCAATACTTACGCCTGCAACATCAAGCTTTAGTACAATAACAAAAAATAAATTCAGGATTACATTTATAATTCCGGAAAAAAATAAAATGTATAAGGGACGCTTCGTGTCTCCCTTAGCCCTTAACAGTGCACTTCCAAAATTAAAAATCATTGTAGAAATTATGCCTGAAAAATAAATTCTTAAATACAACGCTGCAAGTGGAAGAACCGGTTCAGGAGCTTTCATTAAAACCAGAATCTGTTTTGTAGCAAAAACTCCTATCAAAGTTAAAATTAAACCGCTTATAACAGAAAGAATTATTGCAGTCTGTACTGTATCGTGAAGCTCTTCTTTTTTCTGGGCACCAAGATAATGCGCTGCAACAACATTTGTTCCTATAGAAAGTCCCATAAAAAGATTGATGATTAAATTTATTAAAGAAGTTGTTGATCCTACGGCTGCCAAAGAATTGTCCCCGGCAAACCGTCCTACAACAATAACATCTGCTGCATTAAATAAAAGCTGTAAAAGACTTGAAAGAATAAGCGGAATTGAAAACTTCATCAGCTTTGGAAAAATACTTCCGCTTGTCATATCAATTTGATTCTTTGAGTTATTCATAATCTAATTTCAACCCTCTTTTTTATTCACCAAATTGAGCTTTCTTTAATTCGTAATAAAATCCTTTCTTTGCAATTAATTCATCCGGGGTTCCGCTTTCTACAATCTGCTTTTTATCGATTACAAAAATTCGGGATGCATTTTGAATTGTTGAAAGTCTATGTGCAATTACAAAACTTGTTCTTCCCTTCAGGATATTTGCAATTCCTGCCTGAACCATTTGCTCGGTCTTTGTATCAATGCTTGAAGTTGCTTCGTCTAAGATTAAAATTTTTGGATTCGAAAGCATTGTTCTTGCAAACGCTACAAGCTGTCTCTGTCCGTTTGAAAGTTCACCGCCACGAGCAGTCAATTCTGTATCATAGCCTTTTTCCAGGGTAGAAATAAAATCGTGAGCATGAACGGCTTTTGAAGCGGCAATCAATTCTTCTTCCGTTGCATCAAGTTTTCCGTACAGAATATTATCGCGGATTGTCCCGCTGAAAATATAGTTGTCCTGAGTCATTACGCCCATTTGAGTTCTTAAGCTTTCAATCTCTACGGATTTTATATCAACATCATCAATTAAAATAGAACCGCTTTTTACATCATAGAAACGGCTTATTAAATTTACGATTGTAGATTTACCCGCTCCTGTAGGACCTACAAGTGCGATTGTTTCTCCGGCGTTCACTTTAAAACTTACATCAGTTAAAACTTCTTCTTCATCATAACCAAAGGTAACATTTTTAAACTCGACCTCGCCTTTTATTTCTGGCATTGGTTTTGCATCAATACAACTTACAACAGTTGGCTCTCTATCTATTATTTCAAAAATGCGCTCGGCCCCACTTGCTGCATTTACAAACTGATTGTAGAAATTGCTCAGGTTCATAATTGGCTGCCAGAACATTCCTACATAAGTTGCAAACGCTACATAAGTTCCAATCGAAACATTTTCAATTCCCAAAACTTTTATACCCACCAGGTACAAGGCTGCAGTTCCTACACTCCAGCACAAATCAATCCACGAAGTAAAACTGTCGCACCACGAAACGGCTTTCATAAATTCTTTTCTGTCGGCCCACACTAACTGCTGGAAAGTCTTATCAGTTTCTTTTTCTGCCCTAAAGCTCTGGATAATTTTGATTCCCGATAAATCTTCGTTTATAAACGCATTCATATTGGAAGACTTTTGTCTCTTTGCTTTCCAGTATTTTTCGGCCATTGCAGAAATTATAAAAACGCCGGCTATCATAACCGGTAAACTGCATAAGGCTGCAAAAGCGAGCTTCCAGTTTTTTATAAACATTATGACCATTACGGCAACTACAGTGATAAAGCTTGGGATTAAAGTTGTAACTGCATTTTCAATAATGTCTTTCAGAGAGTTTGTATCTCCAATAATTCTTGCAAGAATTTTTCCTGAAGGGCGCGAATCGAAAAAAGCTAAATCTAATTTTTGAATGTGATTATAAAGCTCCTGCCTTAATTCCTGAATAACCTTGTTGCTGATTTTTGACATCAAGAGCATACGGGTTTTTATTGCAATTACAGCGATAACATTTATGCTCACAGCAAGAATGATTATTTTTATAAGCCCCGGAAGATTTGATTTTAAAATATAGTTGTCGATTGCATTTTCGTTTATGAGCGGATTTACCAAATCAATTACTGTACCAAGTGCCATAAGCAAAAATACGAGCGCAATTTTTCCTTTGTATTTTAAAAGATATTTGAACAGGCGAGGCATTGTTTCAAAGTTTGATTTTTGCACCTGCTGTTCATCTGTCTTGTAACTGTTCATATATTTTCTCTCCGCAAAAAATTCTTTCTAATTACACTGGGTTTTCCAGGTTTCCCAATAAAGACCTTTCAGTTTCAAAAGTTCATCGTGTGTACCACATTCACAAACCTTTCCTTTATCAAGCACAATGATTTTATCTGCTTTACGGACGGCGCTTATTCTGTGTGCAATAATTATTTTAGTCATTCCCTTTAATTCAGAAAGTTCATTTTGAATTTCAAGTTCAGTCTCTGCATCCAAAGCCGAAGTCGAATCGTCTAAAACTAAGATTGGTGTCTTTCTTGCTAAGGCTCGTGCAATTGTAATGCGCTGCTTTTGACCGCCGGAAAGTCCCACGCCTCGTTCACCAATAACTGTCTGTTCCTTGCTTTCCATTTTATCTACAAACTCTGCCGAGTGCGATTTAATCAAAGCAGAACGAACCTCCGGCGAAGAAATTGTGTCGCGTGCACCAAGCTTTATATTTCCTTCAATCGTGTCTGAAAACAAAAAGATGTCCTGCATTACACAGGCAATTGACTGCCGCAAAACCGGAAGCGGATACTCTCGAATGTTAACGCCGTCAAGTTTTATTTCTCCCGAATCAATGTTGTACATTCGCTTTAGTAAATTGATGATTGTAGTTTTTCCAGAGCCGGTTGCACCCATTATTCCCAAGGTCTTTCCTGCCTGAATTTCAAAACTGACATCATCTAAAATTTTTCGCTCACCGGAAGAATAGCAGACATGACTGAACTCAACATCTCCGTTTATGTCGAAAGGAGTTACTATGTTTTCTGCAAATTCATTTTGTGATAAAGCCGATTCATCGTGAATGTCAGGAGTTTCTTCATAGATTTTATTTATTCGTTTTAGAGAAGCCCTTGCCGAAGAAATTCCATTTGTAAGCCAGCCGAGCATTTCCATAGGCCAGACAATTCCGCTCGTATATTGAAGCATTGCCATTAACGCACCGACAGAGAGTGTTGAAACTGCCCCGGCATTTTTTTCCTTAATGATAAGGATACCGCCGGCAAGCAAAGTAACCACTGTAAGAAGGCGGGTTACAATTTCTATGATTGGATTATATTTTACAAATACGCGGCTCAAGTTTATGTTTAGTTCATAATACTTTTGATTGTGCTTATGAAACTTATTGATTTCAAAACCTTCGCGGGCAAAAGCTTTTACGGTTCGAACTCCGGCTAAATTTTCTGCAGCAGTGTTATTCATTTCAGAATTTTCCTGAGCTGCTTCTTCAAACAAGCCGTCTAATTTTTTCTCCATCAATACAGCAACAATTCCTGCAATAATCATTCCCACAGATGGAATTATAGAAAGCTTCCAGCTGATTCTGTACATAAAGTACATAGCAAAAATCGTGCGGATAAAAACTTCTGCCATAAGGATTCCCATGTAGGCTGCCACTTCCCAGATTCTGTCAACATCATCTTTTACGCGGGACATAAGTTCACCGGAGTTTATTCCGTCAAAAAAGTTTGCAGAAAGGCTTTGTATTTTATTAAAAAGATTTATACGGATTTCAGATGCCATTTTACTTCCACAGTAATCACAGATAAGTTCCTTCGCATACTGAAAAATAAAACGCCCAACACCAATTCCAAGAATTCCCAAAAGCAGTAAATGCAGGATAGACATATTTCGTGCAATCAAAACATCATCAACAATATGCTGAACAATAACTGGCGCAATCATATCGAGCAAAATACTCGCAGTAATAGAAACGAGCGCAATAAAATAAAGCGGAATATATTTTTTAAAATAATGAAACAAATTTAATTTATTCGATTTAGTCATTCATACAATATATAATCTGTTAAATAAAAACGCAAATAGTTCCTGTCAATATGAATGATTTCTTTGCGGGGGTTTTCAATAAAACTCAAAAAGCTAAAATATTAGAGACTTCTTAAATCAGTCAAACTCAACCTGACTGACTATAACAAAGCCTGTTTTCTTTAAATTTCCAGATTTTGATGCATCATAATAATTCCCAGAATTTGTTACATCATAATTCCCAGCTTTATCTTTTTCCATAAATCTAAATGTATGATAATTTGAAAAGAGAGGGCTGTCTGGTGAAATTGAGCCGTTTGGATTTACTCCAACAAAATCAATATCATTAAAGAGAAATGTTCTAACTACCAGACCCTGCTTTTTTTTATAAAAGGACTCTACAATCATATATTTAAATCCAGCTGCATATTCAGATTTAGGATCTTGAATAAAAGCTATACACCCAAAATCTCCATTAAATTCTTTTTTTACATCCTTGTCTTTATATTCATCGATAAGTTGCCATGGAACTTCAAATCCGGCAATGTTATATAAAAACAATAACGTCGTTGCTGCATATTGAAAATCCAGATAATCTTTTTTTCCGCCACAATCTGTAAAAAGAGAATAACGTACTTCTCCTGATTTTCCATTTTTATTTATTATAAAAGTTTTTGTAATGCCTAAATCATGATTAACAAGATTTTCAGCAACTTCCATGTCTTCTGTTTGATAATAAATTACATCGAATTCTCTTTCTGATTCTGTAAATTTAAATCTGTCCATAGATATTATGTCAGCAAAACAATTTGAAATTAAAAATAAAATAATTGTAAATAATAAAAAATACTTTTTCATTTTTCCCCCATTTTGGGCGAAGGCGAGTGGAATAAGACTTCGCCCAAAGGACTTCTTCAAGTTCTTTGGGTAGTGTACACTACCCAAATTTTTAACGAGAAAAATGTTTATGCGCCAAGAAAACACCCCTACTCTTTCATTACAGCGAACGGGTCTTCTGTTCTGTACATTTCGCGCAGTTTTGGTTTTTCTATTTTTCCGGTTGGGTTTCGTGGAACTTTTGCGAAAATAAGCTTGCGGGGTCGCTTGTATTTTGGAAGCTCTAAACAGAATTCATTAACCTGTTCTTCATTCAAGGTCATTCCGTCTTTTACTTCTATAACAGCCGTTGCAATTTCACCCAGTCTTTTATCAGCAAGTCCAATTACTGCAACATCCTTTATCTGTTCCATTTTGCGCAGGAAATCTTCAATCTGAACAGGATAAATGTTTTCACCGCCGGAAATAATAACATCCTTCTTGCGGTCTACAAGCCAGATGAATCCGTCATCATCAACCTGAGCCATATCACCTGTGTAGAGCCAGCCTTCCTTGTCCAAAACTTCTTCTGTTGCCTTAGGATTTTTATAGTATTCGCACATAACTCCAGGACCAAAGACAGCAAGCTCGCCGACATCTCCCTGCTTAACTTCATTACGGTTTTCATCTACAACCTTGCACTTCCAGCCATATCCAGGAATACCGATTGCACCAACTTTGTGAACATTTCCAACTCCAAGATGAACACAGCCAGGTCCAATAGATTCTGAAAGTCCATAGTTTGTATCATAGTCATGCTTAGGAAAATATTTTAACCAATCAGCTACAAGCTTTCGCGGAATAGGCTGAGCGCCCATGTGTGTTAATCGCCACTGACTAAGATGATATTCTTCGAGCTTTATTTCTCCACGATCAAGCGAGTCCAGAATATCCTGTGCCCAGGGAACAAGCATCCATACAATTGTACAGCGCTCTTCACTTACGGCTTTAATTACAGGTTCAGGTTTTGTACCGCGAAGAAGTACTGCTTTTCCACCACTGATTAATGAACCGAACCAGTGCATTTTTGCCCCGGTATGATATAGCGGCGGTATACAAAGGAAAACATCCTCGTGAGTCTGTCCGTGATGCTTTTGTTCACATACAGCAGAATGCATAAGTGCACGGTGTTTATGTAAAATTGCTTTTGGAAACCCTGTTGTTCCTGAAGAAAAATAAATTGCACCGTAGTCATCATCTGAAATTACAATGTGCGGATTCTCAGAAGAAAAATTCATTACTGACATAAAGTAATTATCAGCAAATGTAGGAGCCATTCCCTCGCCAACATAAATTAAAAGACGATGAGCAATAATTTTATCTGTAATGGCTTCAAGGCGGCCAATAAATTCCGGTCCGAACAGCAGCACAGAAATATCGGCAAGATTCAGGCAGTATTCAATTTCATCAGATGCATAGCGGAAATTCAATGGTACTGCAAGTGCGCCTGTTTTTAAAATACCAAAATATATTGGAAGCCACTCAAGGCAGTTCATCATCAAAATACCAACTTTATCCCCTTTTTTTATACCGCGGTCCAAAAGATAGTGTGCACAGCGGTTAGCTTTTTCGTTAAAAATTCGCCAGTTGATTTCGCGGCGATATGGAAGATTTGGTTCCGGCTGAGTAAGATCGTATTCCTTCCAGGTAATTCTGCGGTTTTCTCTTACTTCCGGATTTAATTCAACAAGTGCACAATCTGTAGAATAGATTTCTGCATTGCGTTCAAGATATTGGGTAATAGGCATTATTTTTTCCTTTTTAATTTAATTGATAGTTAGATATTTTACTCTTTAATTTTTCATTTGTCATTATTTTACTATTGATTATGTCTGATTTAACTAATTTGTAAAAAATTTTGTCCATGCGATTTGTATAAGATTTTGTCCCTTATAATAAAGAAGTGAATTACTTGGATAAACCTTTTTTTGAGCGGAATCGAATACCCAAAGGAACCTTTCAATTCCTTTGGATAGTGAACACTACTCAATTTCTCAGAGAAAAAAATTTTTGAAACTTTTACTTTTAACGAATGTATTGCAAGTAGTGGTTTGAGTTCCCACAAAAGGAAACTATTCCTTTAATTCCATAAAATTAGATATTCCCCCAGAAATTCCATTATAATCACCAACTCTAAGTTCTGGTTCTTTTTCAGACCAAGAATGTATTTCATAATCGAATGGAAAAGAATAATCTGGATTATAAAAAACTTTTATTTCATATTCAGTAAACTTTTCTTCTTCAAAATCTACAGATTTTAATTCTTCGATTCTTTTTTCAAGATAAACAATATAATCATCTATAGTTTCAAGTTTAAACTCTTTTAGGTCATTGTATATTTGTTTTAAAAAAATTTTATTGTAGTCCCATTCTTCTTCGGCTTCTTCTAATTCTTCTAATGTTTCTTCCGGTTCTGCAGGCAATTTTTCGGAATCTTTTCCTTCACCAACTCTATATAACGATGAATCATATACTCCATTTTTCACTACAGAAGTTACATATATACTAATTCCAAATGATCCTATGTCAACTTCGTAATCAAATTGATAATTCTGAGGCTTATTATTTTTCCATTTTGTCTTGTTTTCATAAAATTCCTTCGAATTAAATTTCAGCTCCATTACATATCCATTACTTTCAAACCCATTACATGAAACAAGCAGTATATTTAATAATAAAAAAAATAATAAACCTATTTTTACTGATAATTTTTTCATAAAATCCTCCTGATAGTTATTTGTATCCAAAAAAAAAGAAGAACCTCAAAAAAAATATTGAATTTGAGTTTTTCGAGGTTCCTTTGAATTAATAATACTTTTTTTATTCGGTTACCTTAAAATCATAAACAAAAATTCTTTCATCTGTGACATATTCATGGAGATTTGATGCAACTACTTGCTTTTCGAAATATGTTGGAATGTTTTTTTCTTCATCATATTCGACGCTAATTCTTACTTTTCCACCTTTTCCCTGCGAGTCATCATAAATATATGTGTATAATTCATTCATATTTTTTATATTTTCTTTATTACTCACATTTATCTTTGTTACATATTCATCATATGAAACAGAATCTTCATTTTTCTCATTACACTTTTTGCAATATTCATTATAGCAGAACTCAATTACAGTTTTTGGGTTTATATTGTCTTTTTTACACAAAATACAATATTTTTCATATCTGTAATACCTTTCTTCTAATTTACTTACCTTATAATTTCCACCTTTAACTTCTATAAAATAACTTTCATAGTGAGGAACAGATCCTTTCTGGTGTTCATAAATATATGAATAATCTTTTATATTTTTTTGATTCCATAAGTTTTTTTCTTCCTCGTATTTTATTTCATCAAGATTTATTTCTTCTAAATCTACATAATGACAAGAACTGAAAAAATTAAATAATAAAACAAATAATAAAAATACCTTACACTTTATGAATTTCATTTTAAAACCCCCTTATTTACCAATGTGTGTAATTAGTTTCAATTTATACTGAAAGTTATATGGCTCACCTCCTGCACTCCTATTTACTTCATCATCTTCTAAAATTGATGAATTTGTATCAAAAATACCATCCATATAATATCCATTTGCATCACCTCCCCAACCGAAATTACAATGCATAAAATTTGTACTGAAAGTTTTTTCTTCTTCAATATTAAAATTCCATGCTGTGACTTGTAAGTTAGCCCAGCCATCTATAACCCATGCATGACCACTATCGTATATGATATTATCCGTCTCTATTATATTACCTGTTTCCCACCATAAAAATTTTTCTTTTTTCTTTTCATTATACCAAGTACTATACCCTTCAATATAAATAGGCAAACCTTCCCTAAGAGAAGCTTTTACTGCTCTTGAATGATAATCAGTTAGAATTGAATTAAATCCTAGCGTACTTAATGCAGTACGTACTTTATCATTATGGGCACCCGTTCCATTAATTCCGTAATCTACACCTATTTCTTCTGCTACCTCATACAAAAAGGCTTGAAGCTGAACTTGTCCTTTCTCTGTTAAATCATAAATTGTTTCACTTTTTAATATTTCTGACCAATCATACATTCTGTCAGTCCAGCCAACTTCTTTTATTCTGTTCCAATTTTGCATTCCGTAAGATTCCCAGCTGTTTTTACCTACTCTTATTGTATTTAATTTATTGTATATTTCATCATTTACATGTGTCTTTTTTTCTTTATGCCTGTAATAATAATTCGCTAAAATTTGCGCAAGAGCAATAGTTGGGCATCCTTCATAAAAATCTTTTTTATAAACATATTGAATTGCATCATTATAAGGATTATCCCATATCTTACCTTCAAGCTCATAATATCCTTTTTGATCCCATTTTGTTTTTAACAAATAATTTAAATTTCCATCTTTATATTTTGCATCGTAAAAAGTACAATTCTGAGGTTTCCAATCAGAAGCTGCAGCCCTTGCTGCATTTACTTCTTCCTCTGTCAGCGAATTCCATTCATCTATAGTCCTGTTTATATAGTTTTCAAGTCCTGCGGCTACAATCTGCATAAACGGGTTTTCGCTTATATCTGTTTCAAACTCGCCATCGGCAATTGCTATAATTTCACCTATGCGGCGGTCATTACTTGTTATTGCAAAAGACTTTCCGCTTCCGCTGTTTATTTCGTATACAGAAAAATCTATATCTTCGTAACTTTCTACTGCTGCAGAGCGAGCGGATTTTAACTGCTGTGGAACTTCGTATTTTTCACTTTGAATTTTTGAAAGCGTTACTTCCTGTCCTATACTTCTTGCTGTGGATGAATTGTTATTCATTGAATTAAATGCAATAAGAACATCTTTTTGTATCTGTTCTTCGTCAATCTTATAATTTCCTGTCACTGCATAATCCAGTAATTTTTGCTTTGAAGATGTGATTTCATTTTTTACATCCTGCTTTAATTCCCGATTTTCTAACAACTCACTTTTACATGATGAAAGAAAACTTAAACCACACATTGCTAGCGCAACTGTACAAACCTTGACCTTGGCCATTAACCTTTTCATTTTTTACCTCTAATCACATTTTTTTTACCCTAAAAATTTTTGAAAAAATTTTTAGGGTTGTTGGTTGTTGGTTGTTGGTTGTTGGTTGTTGGTTGTTGGTTGTAAATAAATTTTTCAACTTTCAACACAACTTTTAATCTATTTTTATTTTACTTTATGAATTTTGATTCCGCAAGTTTTTTCTTTATGCATCGATTAAATTACTATAGATTCTATATACTGAAAAAAAATGCAAATCCGCAAAACTTAAGCTATAATATTTTTATGAAAATAAAAGTTACCGAAAAAGATTTTGACCAGATTCAAAAAATCCCATCCTATCCATATAAAAATCCAAAAAGACAAAGCTGGTTCTGGCGCTTTCTTATAAAAACTCTTTCAAAGGGCGAGCTTAAAGCAGTTAATTTTTCCTATACCTCACAGGGAATGGAAGCTCTTGCAAAGAATGAACCCTGCTTAATTTTAATGAATCACTCTTCGTTTACAGATTTACAGATCGCAGGAACAATTTTTGCCGACCGCGAATATCACATTGTCTGTACCAACGACGGTTTTGTGGGCAAAGAAAATCTTATGCGAAGCTTAGGCTGTATTCCTACCCGCAAATTCATTACGGACATTACACTCTTAAAAAGCATGCAGTATGTGTTCGACAAATTACGCGCGTCAGTTTTAATGTATCCTGAAGCAAGCTACAGCTTTGACGGAACACAGACACCACTCCCGTTCAGCCTTGCAAAATCCCTTAAGCTTTTTAATGTCCCTGTTGTAATGATAAAAACTCACGGCGCCTTTTTACGGGATCCGCTTTATAACAATCTTCAGAAAAGAAATGTAACTGTAACTGCCGAAGTAAAATACATTCTTTCCCAGCAGGAGATTTCTACAAAATCAATTGAAGAGCTTTATGAAATCCTTTCTAAAGAGTTTGACTATAATCATTTTGCAGAACAGCTCGAAAACAACATTCTCATTACAGAACCGTTCAGGGCAGATGGATTAAACCGTGTCCTCTATAAATGTCCGCACTGCTTGTCAGAAGGCTATATGAAGGGCAGAGGAATAAACCTCAGGTGCGAAAAATGCGGCAGTACATGGGAATTGCTTCCAAACGAAAAACTGCAAGAGTCTACTGTAAACACACAAAACCCGCAAAACACGAATGAAGCTTCCGGAGAAAATCAAAGTTCATCCTTTACATCAATTCCTGAGTGGTATAAATGGGAGCGCCAGAAAGTTAAAGAAGAAATTCTAAGCGGCTCCTATAAAATGGAAGAAGCTGTAGAAATAATGATTCTTAAGGATTTGAAAAGCATCTATAAAGCAGGAGACGGAAAACTTTTACACACAAGGAATGGCTTTGAACTTACAGGCTGCAATGGGAAGCTTCAATTTAAACTGGCCGGAAAAGCAACCTATAGTCTGTATGCGGATTATTTCTGGTATGAACTGGGCGATATGATTTGTATTGGTGACACAAAAGTTCAGTATTACTGCTTCCCTAAAAACCAGAGTAAAGCGATTGTTGCAAAAGCGCGGCTTGCTGCAGAAGAAATTTATAAGCTGAGTTAATTTCTACCAAATAAAAGCTGTTTTAATAATTTAAACCTTGCGAACTGAAATATTTGGGTTTAAAATTATATTTACTACACAATTAATAAAGTGAAACTAAAGAAGGCTATATATGAAAAATGAACCATCTTATTATAAAGAGATAAGAAAAAATCATATAAGAGTTTTTTTATTATGTTTATGTGGAATAATAATCAACTATATTCTTTCTAATTTAACAAATCTTCTAAAGCTTCCAATCTGGCTCGATACTGCAGGAACAATTATTGCAGGAATTTACGGCGGGTATTTACCGGGTATTTTCACAGGTTTTGTTACGAATTTATTAAAAGGAATAACAGACTTTTCTTCTATATATTATGCAGTTTTAAATGTTTTAATTGCTGTCATTTCAACTCTGCTTTATAAAAGTGGCTTCTTAAAAAAATGGTATAAGATACTAATTTTTATTGTGATTTTAGCATTGATTGGTGGCGGTATTGGCGGTGTTTTACCACAGTTATTAACAGGCTTTAAAACTTCTGGCTTTTTAAATGATTTTTTATATGACCTTTTAGATAAATCTATTACAGTCATCATTATTTTAATCGTATATAAATTTGTTCCCCAAAAATTTGCAGAAAGTTTATATTTCAGAGGCTGGAAACAAACTCCTTTAACAAATGATGAAATAACTGAAATAAAAAAAATAAAATGTAAGTCCCTGTTTTTACGCTCAAAGATTATGCTGATTTTAACAGTTGCCCTTATAGCACTGGCAGTTGTTGCAACAGCAATCAGTTTTATCCTTTATAAAAATTCCCTGATTTCAGAATATACGGAAATTGCAAATGGTATTTCTACTCAAGCCGTTCAAGTACTGGATGGTGATAGAATTGATGACTATATTTCAATGGGTGAAACAAACGAAGAATACATAAAAATTGAAAATCAATTAAGTCTAATTCGCGGCGCCTGTAATGATATAGAGTATTTATATGTTTACCAAATCAAAGAAGACGGATGTCACGTTGTATTTGATTTAGACACAGAAGAACTCGAAGGCGGCAAGCCTGGAGAAATAGTTCCTTTTGATTCTTCTTTCACTCCTCTTTTACCAGCGCTTTTTGCAGGAGAAGAAATAGCCCCTGTTATTACAGATGACTCATATGGCTGGCTTTTAACAGTTTATAAACCGGTATTCGACAGCAATAACAAATGTGTATGTTATGTAGGAACAGATATCAGCATGCAGTTAATTGCAAACAGTGAGCTTACATTTTTTACACAAATGGTATTTTTATTCTTAGGCTTTGTAATTTTAATTGTTGCCGTAGTTGTATGGTTTGTTGATTACACTGTTGTATATCCAATAAACTCTATGACCTTAAGAACAAGTGAATTCGCTTATAACGCTGAAGATGCGCTGGAAGAAAACGTTGAAAAAATAAAGAACCTTGATATTCACACAGGCGATGAAGTAGAAAATCTGTATCACGCATTCCTAAAGATGACACAGGATACAATGGGCTATGTTGAAGAAATAGTAAATTCTGCTGAAAGGATTGCACAGATACACAACACATTCGGTAAAGTAGTTGCACCTGAAGTAAGAGATTATCTGCTTTCTGATAATCCTGACTTGGGCGGAAAGGATTTTAAAATCACAATTATGTTCTGTGACATCCGCGGCTTTACTACTATATCAGAAAATCTTGAACCAAAAGAAATAGTCACTTTATTGAATAAATATTTTACTAAACTCGAAAAACCAATTGCTCAATATGGCGGTATCATAAACAAGTATATTGGAGACGCTATAATGGTTGTCTTTGGTGCTCCACTTGCTTCTAAAACACATGCAGAAGATGCATTAAAAGCAGCCATAGAAATGAGGGCACAGCTTGAAGAATTGAACAAAGAATTTAGAAAGCAGGGCCTCCCGGAATTCCATTTTGGAATCGGACTAAATTCTGGAAAAGTTCTTGCCGGTAACATTGGAACAAGCAGCCGTCTGGAATATACAGTAATTGGAGATGCTGTAAACACTGCAAGCCGCATAGAAAGCTTGTGTAAGACATACAACACCGACTTACTGATTTCACAGAATACAGCACAGCTTTTGCCGGAAGACATACAGTTAAAGTTTATTGATGAAGCAGAGATTAGAGGCAAACAGGAAAAGATAAAGCTTTATTCTTACTAGAACGGATCTTTACTTTGGTCGACAGTCATAAGCTCATCTACATTCACACCATAAAGCTGCTTCTTTAGATTCTTTACGACTTCATCATAATTGTAGGTGATTTTTTCTACCGTCTGTTCTTTGAGGGCGGCTTTAACGCTTGGAGATGGATTGTATTTATCGGCGCGGGCAAAAAGTGTATTTCTGTCTACTGCCCTTTTTGTTACCTTTAAAGCCTCAACAATTTTTAACACTTCTATATCATCTTTTCTGCTGCTTATGGTTCCCTGCTTTACAAAGGCGCTTTGCACAATTTTATTGCTTGTGTCGTAATAATAAATTTCTTCTGAAGCCGTATTCGCAGTTTCTAAAGCTTCATTCTCAGCAAGTAATGCAACCAGTGTTCCGAATTTTAATCTTGTAATGCCGGACATCTTTACAGTTTCAAGCTGTGCATCTTCATATAGTATAATGTCATAAAGAGTAATTGCACTTTCATCACAAAGAGCTAAATCACTTTCTGTAATCCAAAAATCTAAGGAATCATAAACTGCATGCAGATAAGTTTTGTCTTCTATTATTCTTACGGGATTTTCGTTTTCGTTTTCAAGAAGAATTTGTATACAGTCATTATTTTTTAATGTAAAGATTGAATGCATTTTTTCATCACGGCCTTTTAGAAAAAGATTCGATGAAGGAGAAAGAATTATTCCGTTTATAAATTTTTCCGGCTCGCTGACAATTTCAATTTCCGGCTCAGGCACTTCTTCTGTTTCAATAATTACCTGCGGCTTTTTTTTACATGAAGCAAAGAGAGAAAATATTGCTAAAGAAAATACCACAGCTTTTAGTTTTGCATTATGCAGGTTTATACGTTTCAACATCTTTTCCGGTAATTGGTCTACTAAAGAAATATCCCTGTATTACATCACACTGATATTCTTTTAAAAGTTCATATTGTTCAGCAGACTCAACACCTTCTACAACAAGTTTTAAATCCAGCGAATGAACAAGATTAACAATATTTTTTATAAATAAACTTCTCTCTTTATTCAAATAGTTATCAACCAAACTCTTATCAATCTTTACTTTTTCTATTGGTAAGAAGGTTAAATAACTCAATGAAGAATAGCCTGTTCCAAAATCATCAAGTGAAAGAGTTATTCCCAGCGAGTTAAAGTCCTTGAACAGCTGCATTGATTTTTCTTTATTATCAATAAACAAGCTTTCTGTTATTTCAACTCCAATTAATTCTGGAGCAATGTCATAAACTTCCAGTAAATTCTTTAAGTACTTAACATAGTTTTCATCGTGGCTTTGACCGTATGAATAATTTATACCGACTTTATACAAAGGAATTCCGTTTCGCTTCCATTCAGAAATCTGGCGGACAACTTCCTCTGTTACAAAACGCGCAATCTGTACAATAAGACCTGTTTCTTCTGCTACAGGAATAAACTGTCCCGGTGAAATATTTGACTCCTTTAAGCGGACTAAAGCTTCATAACCTTCAATTTGTTTTGTTAAAGCATTAATCTGCGGCTGATATAAAACCGTAAAGGAATTTGTCTTTATTGCATTTTCAAGTATCAGTGTTATTTCCTGTTTATTTGATGCAGCATTTTTCAGCGATTCTTCAAAAATTGTAATTTTATTTTTTCCACAGCGCTTTGAGTTATACATTGAAAGATCTGCGTTTGAAATGTATTCATCAAGGGTTGTATATTTTTCGTTAGAATTTACAATACCAAAACTTGCCTTAATATAAATTTTATCCTGATTATATATGAACGGTTCTTTAAAAATGTTTTCTACTTTTTCATAATCTTCAATATAAGAATTCAAATGTCCGTGAGTGTAGAATAATAAAAATTCATCGCCGCCAAAACGATAAACATAAAATTTTCCGTCTTTTGAAAGATCAATAAATCGTTTGCCAAGTTCTTTTAGAATATAGTCACCGCATAAATGTGAGTAATAATCGTTTACATTTTTAAAATCATCAATATCAATTAAAATAATTGCAAAGGGCTTTTTAGATTTTTGAAGCTGTACAAAAATACTGTTTGCAACCTGTCTGCTTTGTAAATGTGTAAGGACATCATGGTCAGAAACAAATTTTAATGCAGAATGTGTTTGTTTTAATTTCATTAAATTTTTTCTTTCTCTGATAAAGAGCAACAGAATAATTACGAAAAGCGAAAGTAAACTTATACCGATTATTATAAATCTGTAAATATAATTGTTTTTTGAAAAAATCAAGTTTTTGTCTGATTGAATTAAAATACTTCCCTCAGGCAGTAAATCTTTTTTTACTTTATATTTATTTAGAACATTAAGACTGAATTCCCATTTGTAAGAATTGTCTGATTCAAATTTTATATAATTAATATTTTTACCTGCCGTTGCAGAAAGAATCGGGGCAATTGCATCTTTTGCGATTTTCTCGTAATCAGTTATACAGCCGCCTATAAAGCCTCTTCTGTATTCAGGATTTATTATTGAGAAGACAGGAATATTTGTTAAAGACAAAACAGTATTTGCCTGCGTGCCTGATGAAGGTTCCGTGTAATTTGAGAAATTTTTTGCAGAAGAAAAATATACAATGTAATTTTCATTCAGTGCCTGGAGCTTCTTTTTATAGTCCTCGTATTTCACTTTTGATGTGTCATAAATTTCCAGTTCATAATTTGAGAAGCTATCCTGATACATAAGAATCTGCGCCTGAATTCCTATCTGCTCAATCTGGTCATCTGTAATGATTAAGAATCTTTTTGATTTTGGAAAAAGCCTTGATGCAACATTTACAATTTTATCAATGTTTATGCTTTCTAAATTACCAATCATATTATTTCTACTGTTGGCAATATTTACTAGAACAGGATTTTTTACATCAATGAAAACAATCGGTATGTTTGCAAATAAGTCGTCCTGAAATTTTATACAGAACTCTAAAGCTACATCTCCGGAAGCAACAATCGTTTTATATTTAAATGGAAGTTCATTCTGCTTGCTCTTTAAGTACGAATAGAAAAATTCTTCATATTCATAATAATTAATTCTTCTTGAGTCTAAATATTCTGCATCTACAAAAAATTTTTTTTCGGAAAGATATTTATTTAAAACGTTGTATTGGATTTCACTCTCAAAGTCATGAGAAGCATAAGATGATAAAAACAATATGTGCTCATTTTCTGCCAGAGATTTATAATCGCTAATGGTGTGCTCAGTTTCTTCAATTCTCGATAACTGATAAAAATTCCTGACAAAAATAAGCAATTCATTTACGATTGATACAATACAAAAAAACAGTAATGCGTAAACAAATATTTTCTTATACTTTTGCATTATTTATCCTCAATAGCTATTTTATCTATTATACACCAGTTTTTTATTTTCCTGTACAATTATTTTTTGGACGGAATTTTATTCTTCACCAGTAAATTTTTTTGCAAAGAAAGCATTTAAAACCCCACCCTGCTATTCCGGGTTACGGGTCTTACGCCCTCCATTCAGAAAACTTTCTTCAAAAGCTTTCTGAACTCACTCCGCTCGCCCTTCATATCAGGCGTAGGCTTCCTTTATTCTTTACCAAATAAATAACAACAAAAGTCGCTCATCTTTTTGTGATTATTGTGTGTACAAATTCCGTACACAGTGTTACAATAAAAAGTGGAGGTACATTATACGAGTTCGTCAAGGCACGTACGCCATAGGCTATCTTAAAGCCTGTGACAAACTCGTTTAGCAGTTTTCTCCAAGGAGGATAAAATCGCTATGGCAGTAGCATTAAAAGACGAAAGAATTGACTTTAGAGCTAACTCAAATCAGAAGACTCTTCTTGAACGTGCCGCTGAACTTAAACATGTTTCTCTTTCTTCATATGTGCTTACTTCATCTCTAAAGCAGGCACAAATTGATCTGGCTGAAAATGAAATTCTTGTACTTTCAAATCGTGACAGAGACCTTGTAATGGCCGCTTTGGAAAATCCACCGGAGCCAAATGAAGCATTAAGAGGGTGGTTCAGAGGAGTTTTAAATTAGTGTCGGTAAAAGATGTTCCAAAAGCAAAACTGAAAAAGTTTGACTGCGGAACAGAAGTATTAAATGAATTTCTATCTCGGTATTCATTAAAAAATGACACATTAGGAATCGGAAAAACTTTTGTTGCATTTGATGAAACTGAAGAAACTGTCGGATATTTTACACTTGCAACAGCTCAAGTAGTTTATAAAGATATTCCTGATGAATACCGAAATAAATTACCAAAGTATCCTATTCCTTCATTGAGAATTGCCCGTCTTGCAGTCGGTAAAGATTTACAAGGAAAAGGAATTGGAAAGTGGCTGCTTGCTCAGGCATTTATAAAAATAATCCATGTAGCAGAGATTACCGGATTATATTTTATAATCGTTAATGCAAAAGAAACTTCAAAGGGTTTTTACGAGCATTTCGGTTTTATAAAATTCAATGACAAAGAACAGTCTTATTTTCTCCCTGTAGATACAGTACGAAAGGCAATGCAAAGTTAAATTTAAACTTTCATTTTTTATTCTTCACCAATTTAAAACTCTGTTCGGTAAGATTGCAAAGCGTGTTGAAATCTGTAACCGCTGTAAGCAGTACTGTAAGCCAGTATTTTTTATTCATGTGATATGCGGGAAAAATTGATTTTCTGTCGGTCACTTTAAGAATCAAATCCGGATCCGCTTTTAAGTTTACGGCCCACACAGGTTCATCACTTTCAAAACCAAGACTTCTGAATTTTATTTTCATTACAAGCGCAAACCATTTATTATTCGGACAGCGAAAAACCGTACTCGTCGCGTCACCGTCGTCTGCCCAGGGAGTGTCACCACATGCTCCAAATTGTGAATGCAAAAAATCAAGATACTTCTGCTTTATGTCCTGTGTAACAAAACACTTTATTCTAATTTCCTCCATCAAGTTTTGTACTTCACCACGAACCTCTCCGACAAAAGCACCACATGCCGAAGGAACATCAAAGAGCGCATATTTTTCATCTGTAGCAGTTTCAAAAACTTTTGTCTCAAGTTGTCCCCGAGAAATATTGAGAGTTACAAGCGCATAAAAGTCGCCGTTCAAAATTGTTTTTTTACAAACGAAGATTCCGTTATTTTTCAAATCGCAGAAACCAAACTCAAGAAGCTTTTCTTTCTGAGGAAGTGCACTGTTGAGAATATAACTATAGTCCATTTATAAATTACATCTTTAATGCTTCACGCCATTCTTTTTCTTTAAAGCCTGGAATTACAGTATCAGCACAGACAAGCAAAGGGCGTTTTACCAGCATTCCGTCAGACGCAAGAAGCTTAAGCTTTTCTTGTTCAGTCATTGAAGGAAGTTTTTCTGAAAGCTTTTGTTCCCGGTACAAAATGCCGCTGGTATTAAAAAACTTTTTGAGAGGGAGTCCGCTTTTCTTATAAAGCTCCTGCAGCGTAATTTCATCAGGGTGATTCGTTTTTATATCGATTTTTTCATACTTAACATTATTTGCCTCAAGCCAGCTCAAAGCCTTTTTACAGGTTGAACAGCGATCGTAACAATAAACTTTTATCATCATACATTCTATTTTACTCTTACAGCCTCCTGTTTGCAATTTAGATTTTCTGTTTAAATTCCGCAAAAAATTCAGCACACTATGGAGCCCCTTTAGTTCCGAAGCGCAGGCGGAGGAATGAGCGGACGAGCGATTCGCAACAAGCAGTTCACTGCGAAGTTTCTAGCGAGGGCGTAACAGTGGATGATGCACAAAATATTTTCTTAGTACCAGAAACATTCGTGTAAGAAAAACCTGCGAATCCGTATAAAAAAATTATTTTCTTCTATATAATATCTTCAGTTTATAAACGGGGGAAAAAACTTATGATGAAGAATATTAGACCTGAGCAGTTAAAAGATAATCCATTTGAAATGATCGGCAAGGACTGGATGCTCGTTACTGCCTGTACACAGCAGAAAGATGAAGAAGGAAAAATTGTTACCGGCCGCGTTAACACAATGACTGCAAGCTGGGGTGGCGTCGGCATTTTATGGAACAAGCCTGTTGCAACTATTTACCTCAGGCCTACCCGCTATACAAAAGAAATTATTGATGCAGGCGAATACTTTTCGTTAAGCGTACTTGGTGAAAAATACAAGAATGCCCTGAACTACTGTGGCTCACATTCCGGCCGCGATGAAGATAAAATTGCCCAGTGCAAACTTCATGTTGAATATATGAATTTTACTCCATGGATAAAAGAAGCACGACTTGTTCTTATTTGCAGAAAGCTTTATGCACAGGAAATGAATGCCTTTAGTTTTACAGACCCTTCTATTTGCGACAAAAACTATAGAAAAAATGATTTCCACACAATGTATATTGCAGAGATTGAAAAAGTAATGATTGATTCTAAAAGTTCGTAATTTTTGTGAGAAGCGTTAAAACTTTTCAGGCATGGCAGGCAGCTTCACTTATTCTTTTTGCTGTTGCATCATCAAATAAAGAGCGGACTACTTCCATGCTGAATTTTTCTGCTGCCCCTGGTCCACATGCAGTAATTAAAGTGCCGTCTGTTTCTACACGATTTTTTGTATAGCCCGAAAGAAATTCCTGTGCTTCATTTTGCATTCCAGGATAGCAGGTCCATTTTTTTCCTTTAAGTGCATTTGTTTTAGAAAGAACTACTGCAGGAGATGCGCAGATTGATGCAACAATTTTTTTGTTTTCAGTCATTTCATTTATTAAAGCAAGAGCCTGTTTGCAGGAAGCAATATTTGTCGCGCCAGGCATTCCACCGGGAATAATTACAGCATCCGGCAGTTCACTGCTGGAAGAAACATAAGAATCTAAAAGCATATCAGCCTGGACATTTATTTTATGCGCACCACACACATTTCTTGAAGATGAGTTTAACGACAGAATTAAAACTTCAGCTCCTGCCCGCCTTAAATAATCAACAGGACTAAGTGCCTCAATTTCTTCAAATCCATCTGCTAAAAAAACAATTACTCTTTTCATAGTCTATGTGCCCCCTCTTGTGCTTCTTTCGTGACATTCTCATTTTACTTGAAAGATTGATTTTTATAAAGTAATATTTAATTATGAAACGAGTTTTGGTTATAGATGGTTCGCCAATCTTCTGCGATTTCTTACAGTCAAAATTAAAATCAGAACAGGTTGTAACTGAATTTGCAGTTGGAAACAGAGACGCATATACAAAAATTATCACTTACCTTCCGGATTTAATAATTGTAGAAGTAGGTAATGAAATTACAGAAGAAACAAGAAACTTACTTGAAAAAAAGCATAACGATGTAAATGCAAAACAGATTCCTATTGTTATGGCCGGCGGAAATATTGAAAACCTAACAATCGTTTCATTGTCAGAATATGGCGTTGTAAAATATTTTAAAAAACCAATCCGTTTCGATTTATTCTTTAATTTCATCGGTTCAATTTTACGCACAAACTTTTCAATGGATGAAACTCCATGTATTTTAGACATTCACTTAAACAACGACATAATTTTTATTGAAATCTCCAGAGGCATTAACAGAGAAAAGCTTCATATCCTGAAGTATAAAATCTCAGAGATTATTTCCAAAAATAAATTCGAAGATCCAAAAATCATTTTAATGCTTACAAACCTCGAGCTTACCTTTATTGACTCAATTAACCTGGAGCTCCTGTTAGACAACATTACAAGCGATGAACGGGTTAATCCTAACCGCATAAAAATTCTTTCATTCAGTGAGTTTTTACGAAAGCTTATTGAAGGACATCCTAAGTATTCACATATTGAAATTGTAAACAGTTTAAATGATGTTCTCAGCGATTTCGTTGAAGAAAGAACAGCCGGCAACGAACAGAATTTAATTGCAGAAAAAATTCTTGAATCCGATAAGCCTGTTTCAAATGATGAAATTGAACTTCGCTATCAGGATAAAGCAGCCCCTAAAGAATTAAATGATCAGATTAAAATTGCAGTTGTTGATGATGATCCTCTTATCCTTAATGTTTTACAGGCAGCCTTTGAAGCAGCAAATATGCCTATTATAAAATATGCAAGCGGCAGTCAGTTTATAAAGGATGTAATTGCAGGTCAAAAATTTGATTTGGTAATTCTGGACATTTTTATTCCGGATATGGACGGCTTCTCTATCCTTACAAGCTTAACGAATCACAATTTCACTAATCCGGTTATTGTTTATTCGCAGGCAACACAAAAAGACTATATTTATAAAGCTATAAGTTTAGGAGCAAAGACCTATCTTTCAAAAATTCAAAAGCCAAATGCCGTGGTAAATAAGGCTGTAGAAATTTTGCGTTCAACTCCTCGAGGCTAAAAAGTGTCTAACGATTCTATAGAATTTGGTAGCCGCTTTATAGCAAGTACACTGCACGAAATTCGAACTCCTATTCAAACTGTAATCAGTACAATTGAACTTCTCGAAGATACAAATCTGGATAAAGAACAGATTGAATATGTTCACCAGATTGACTTCAGTGCCAACACGCTTTTGCAGCTCGCAAACGATATTCTTGATTTTACAAAAATTCAGTCCGACCAGTTTAAGCTGGAATCTATTCCCTATGATGTCATAGAGCTTACAGAGCAGGTTGTTGACCTTATAAGTATTGAAGCTTTTAACAGAGGCATTCAGGTTATTACCGACATAGATTATTCTTTGCCTCCCGCAGTGATGGGCGATCCAAATCGTGTTCAGCAGATTATTTTGAATCTTGTAAAGAACTCCGTTAAATTTACGGAAAAAGGATTTATTCTTGTCCGCGTTACTAAATGGCGAAATTACCTTCTGTTTGAAATTGCTGACTCAGGAATTGGAATAAGTGATGATAAAAAAGAATTAATCTTTAAAGACTTTTATCAAATTGATTCTAGTACAACAAAAAAATACAGCGGAACAGGACTGGGACTTTCTATCTGTAAAAACTTAGTAAATGTTATGAAAGGAAAGCTTGGTGTTCTTTCAAATCCAAGCGGAGGTTCAAATTTCTGGTTCACTATTCCACTAGAAGCATCTTCTTTCAGTCAGGAAAAAAATCAGGAAGTAAAAATTTCTAAAGCAACAAATATACTGATTCTCGAAAAAAATCATATGGCACAAAATACATTGATTAAAAAGCTCAAATACTTTGGCGTAAAAAAAATATTCTGTACCGACTCAGTTGAAAAAGCCATTAACAAAATCTCTTCAAATTTCACTGTGGCTTTAGTTGATTCTTCTTACACAACTGTTGAAATAGAAAAGCTTTCCAGCTGCCTTAATCAGAATAAAAGCAATTCAACAAAAATTTACCTTATGATTCCTGAAGGACAGATGGACAAAGAAATCCGTGCTATGACAAGCAATGTTTACAGCGGATACATTTACAAGCCTATAAAACGCAAGCAGCTTTCAGAAATTCTTGATTCTAAAACTCAGGATAATAATGAAAAATTAATTACAAGTTTAAATTCTGACCGTGAGTTTAAATATAAATACGCAGACATTTTACCTGGAAAGAATAATAAAATTCTTGTTGCAGAAGATCATCCTGTAAACAGAAAACTTATTAAAACAATCCTCGAAAAATTTGGTGCGCAGGTTTATGTTGCAGAAGACGGCGATGAAGCAATTCAAATTATAAAAGCTAATCCAAATATCGAAATTATTTTTATGGATATTTTTATGCCGAACAAAAACGGACTGGATGCTGCTTTTGAATTACGACATATGCATTACAAGGGAATAATCATTGCCTGCACTGCAAACAATAATCCTGAAGACTTTAAGGAATATACCCGCCTCGGTATAAATGATGTTCTCCTCAAGCCGTTCAGAAAAGATGCCGTAAGCCAGTTACTTGAAAAATGGAATTGCGTCCTTATGATTCCTGAAGCAATGGATATAATCAGTTTAGTTGATATAAATAATCAGGCCGAAGATTCTGACTTGTGGAACATTGCAAGCTTTATGGAAATTACAAATTCAAATAAAGAGCTTTCTATTTCTCTCATGAATGATTTTATAGAGCAGACAAAAATTAAACTTGAGAAACTAAAGAATGAACTTGCTAAAAAAGAATTGGACATAGATGAAATAAAATTGATTACACATTCATTAAAAGGTTCGTGTGCAGCTATCAGTTCAAAAAAACTATATGATTTTGCCTGCCAGATGGATGATGCAATTAAAGAAAATGATTTAGTGCAGATAAAAACAGCCAGAACAAATTTTGCATTAGACTTTTTCCAGTTAGAAAATATTGTAGGTAAATGGAAAGTATCACTATGAAAACAAATTATCATACACATTCAGTTTTTTGCGACGGAAACAATACTATTGAAGAAATGGCTCAGACTGCTTTAGAAAAGGGTTTTGACATCCTCGGGTTTTCAAGCCATTCAATGTATCCGTTTTCAAGCGAATATCATATGAATATAAATCAGTTCCAAGCCTACTGTAACAAAGTCCGCGAAGTACAAAAACTCTACGAAGGTAAATTGCAGATTCAGCTCGGGTTTGAAGCAGATTATATAGCTGGCGTTACCTGTCCTGAAATGAGCCGGTACAAACAGTTTAATGCAGATTTTTTAATTGGTTCCGTTCATTATGTTCCGGGCAATAAAGGATATTTTGAAGCAGATGGTTCTCCAGCTCATGTTATGGAAGGAATAAATAAAGCGTTTAATGGTAATGTAAAAAAAGCCGTGCAGACATATTTTGCTCTCGAAAGGGAAATGCTTTTACACGGTGATTTTACTTTTATGGGACACCCTGATTTAATCCGCATACAAAACGGTAAAAATGTTCTATTCGATGAAAACGCTTCCTGGTATAAAAATGAATTAAAAGAAACGGTTAAGGCTATGGTGAAAAACGGATGCTGTGTAGAAATAAATACAAGCCCTATAGTTCGCTACGGTTTATCAACACCTTTCCCGAGTCCATATTTTCTGTCTCTTATGAAGGAAAAAAATATCCCGGTTACTTTAGGTTCTGACTGTCACCATAAAGAGCTTTTAGATGCCTGGTTTGCAGAAGGAATTGAATACATAAAAAAAGCCGGCTATACAGAAATTACTTACTATACAGACGGCTCTTATAAATTTCAAAAGATTTAACTTTCTTTATCGATTTTTTCTTTCTTCAATAGCCTGACAATTAACACAAAGTGCAGCATAAGGAACAATTTCAAGTCTCTCTTCCGGGATTGGTTTTCCGCAAAGAAGGCAGATTCCATAAGTTCCTCTATTAATACTTTCTATAGCAGCATCAATCATTGCAAGCCGCTTCTGATCTGCTTCTCCTAAAGAATTAAGTAATGTTCTATCTATTGTATCTGATGCAATATCAGCGTCATCTCCTGCTTCTACAGTATTTACAAGTGATGCTAACTGTTCATTTCGTCCTACAAGTGAATCAAGAATTTCATTACGTTGTGCAATTAATTTCTTCTTTTGTTTTTCAGGAAAATCTTTTTTCATATCATACCTCCCATGTTGACAGTCCCTTTCCTTTTTATCATAATAGTATACATCAAATTTCCAAAAAGGCAAACAAAATTATTGGAGGAATCGTGGCTAATAAAGACGAAGCTATTGAAGTTGAAGGTGTTGTAAAAGAAGCTTTACCAAACACAATGTTCCGTGTTGAGCTTAAGAATGGACACGTTATCCTGGCACATCTTAGTGGAAAGATGCGAAAACATTACATTAGAATTGTTCCTGGTGACAGTGTTAAAGTTGAACTTTCACCATATGATTTAAACCGCGGAAGAATAATTTTTAGAGAGCGTTAGAAAGAAGAGGGTTGCCGTAAGAGGCAGCCTTTTTTATTTTTTAGAATTAGTTTTTGACTGCATTTCCCTTGCAATTAATGGGACTGCCCTTACAACTTCCAGAATTCCTGTAAAAATTCCAAACAGACAAAACAGATTTAATGGAAATATCCACTTCAAAAGACTTGCGCCTATAACTGAAGCAAAGGTGTGCAGTAAACCACGACCAAGTTTTTTCCAGCCGTAATGTGAATTCGAATACTCTGTCTTATTGTTTGTATAAGTATATGAATTTTTGTTATAAGCGTTTTTATTCTGAAAGTTATTGAAGAAATCACTAAATGGATCTGCTTCTTCATTAAAATTTGACCAGGAATAATAGCGTGTGTAATCAAAATCATTGTTATTATAGGCTTGCTGATAATATGTGTTCTGATAATTCTGTGTATTTTGTGCTGAGCCAGATGAACCGTATAAATCATATTCCCTGCGTTTTGATTCATCTCCAAGAACAGAATAAGCTTCATTGATTTTTTTGAATTTTTCTTCTGCCTCTTTGTTCCCTGCATTTCTGTCAGGATGATATTTAAACGCGAGAGTTCTATATGCTTTCTTTATTTCATCGCTTGTAGCGGTTTTTTCAATTTCTAGAACTTTATATAAATCAGTCATATCTCTAAAATAATAAATTTAATTTTTTGTTACAAGTAAAAACTATTTTATTAAGACCCAGGTTGCTCCGTTTCCGCCGTTGTTTCTGTCCGGGTGCCCTGAAGTTCCAAGCCGTTTATCCTGCTCTATAAACATTTTTACCATAGGGCCCAAAACTGGATCTGAACCATTTGAATGTATTCCTTTTCCGTGAATAATCAGAATCTTCTTTAAGTTTTTCTGCTTGCATTCACTGACAAACGCATTCAGTCTGTTCCACGCTTCATCTTTTGTAAGCTGATGTAAATCTATTGTTGCCTGAGGCTTTATTTTTTTCAGGTAATCAATATTGTGCAGCTTAGCATTTTCATTTTTCTCGTCTGCAATTCTATCTTTATCAACGGTTCCGTATCGGTTTAACCACACTTCCATTGGATTCGCCCGTCGCTTACTTTCCTGTTCCATTATCTGCTCGTAGGAATATCCCTGTTTAGCAGCAAGCTTTTCTTCCTTTGTTAAAGCGTTTGGTTTTTTATGTGAAACTTGTGGAGTTTTATTTAACTTTTGTTTTTTCTGCAATTCATCATACTGCTTCATTATTTCATCCATGTTCATTTTTGTACCTCCACACTATTTAATCATTATCAGGTTTTCTTTTTCTATCCAGCCCGAAGTATCATTGCAGCGAATATAGCACCAGTCACCAACTTTTTTTAATACAACAACACAGCTTCCTTCTTTTATTCTTACTCCGGAAGTAATGTTTTTTTCAGGAATTGAATTTATTGCCCCGCCTTTATACAAAGCAGTTTCAGTAAGAACTTTATTCATCTGAATACCAGTAAACACAAGACTGACTGCTGCAAACACTAAAACTATAAAAGCAACAATTTTTCTTTTAACGCAGAATAAAATAATTGAAACAGATAATGTAATAACAGTAATTGTAATTAGAATATAAAGAAAGGGTTTACTTGCTTTACTTTTTCCCTGTGTAAGCCCGAGTTTTTTTTCAAGTTCTATACGCTTTTTATAGGATTTATTAAACAATGGAAATGAATTTATTTCATCATGATAAAAGCTCAAAAGTGCCTGCAAATCCTGTTCTGTGCATTTTATTTCTTCTGTATAATTTTGTGCCGACAAAGGTTCTGTAAATGCATAGGAGAAGAGGTTCTTGATTTTTTCTTCATCTGCCGGGTTTGCTTTCAAGTTTAATGAATCGACTATTATTCTATAACTTGGAATTTCTAAATCATAATCAAAGCCATTATAAGTTGTTGCAGTAATATAAAATTTTGGTAATTCGTAAGTCCCTTTTTTTAACACCTGCCAGTCAAAGGTCGCAATAGGAATTGGAGACGGATTAAAATTCGTGTTTTTGTTTTTATTGACATTATTCATTTCCTCAAAGGATTTAATTTCATTAAATAAAGAATTTTCCGGCAAATCCCAGGTGAATACATTTAATTGTACAGCATATTTTATATAAATCGTAAAATTTAAATGCTCTGTCTCCTTTAACCTGATTTGATTTTTCCTGACATTTATTTCGTTTGATTCTGAATCAAAAAATTTTATCTCTATTGAAGGAAGCATAAATCTTGGATTTTCAAATACTTCTACGGTTCCAATTGCCGGAGTCATATAATATCCGTTCATTATCATATGAACATAAGGAATTCTATGTCGGCCTGCAACTTCAAATTTCAGATACATCACCAGATGCGTTCCACCCGGCGTTAGTAAAGTTCCATCAACATTATAGCGCGGCATTAGTACTTCTTTTTTCGAAGAAATAAAACTTACACTGTCCGGAAGTTTGTTTACATTAAGCTGAACATTTTCTGGTTTTACATCAGGAATATCAATATAAAAAGGACAGTCTGTTCCGGTAAAAAAGTATTCCTCTCCTTTATGAAATTTTAATTTTGATAATTCCAACCACGAAGGATTTTTTGCATAAAGAAAAAAATGAGTATTTATGAATAAACAAAAAATCAATAATCTAAAGAAGATTTTTCTGATTCCTGCTGCTTGTTTTTCCATTGCTTAGACTCCGTTTCTTTTATAACCGAATACAATTCCTTTTCAAAAGAAGTATTATTATTTGTTTCAATAACAGGTTCTAACTGCTTTTCTAATTGTTTTTCCTGTATATTTTTTCCCAGAAGAGATAATTCATAATTTACTTTTGCATCAATATTTGAGCTGTCTATAAAAAGTGCTTCTTTAAATAATTTTGAAGCTGCTTCATAATCACCGCGACGATGAGCAATTATTCCTGAATTATAATAAATGGCAAATTTAATATTTTCAGGAGCGTCTTTTGAAATCTGATCAAATTTTTCCAGGGCAGCATCATTTTCATTCTGCATAATATAAGTTGTTGCTAAATTACAAAGTGCATAATCGTTTGCCATTTTATCATTTTCTTTTTCCGATAAAATTTCGACGTTCATAAAATTTGCAATTGCTTCCTGATAATTCTTTTTACTCCAGTTTAAACTGCCTTCTAGAATTTGCTTTCCTTCTCTTGTTTTTAATCCGCAGCTTGAAAATAAAAATAATACAATACTTAATGATGAAAACTTAGAAAACAAAGTGTGTTTACCCTGTATTAAATCTGCTTCACCAAAAATAAATGAGAACATATAGAAAACTAAGGCCAGAATAATAAACAAAGTGTTTCGTTCTATTGGCTGTGATTCATACGAAATTTCAAGTTCAGAATTTGTTAAAGAAAGTGCTTTTAAAAGCTTCCAGGCTGAACCCATTTCCGAAGCGTCTACGTATGTAACAATAGGATTTTTTGTAGAATGATTTATATTTTTTATCTTTTCTACCTGTTCAATCACTTTTAAAATTTCAGCACTTCTTAATGCAGTTTTTACTTTTGTTACTCCGTCGCCTGCCAGAACTTCAGATTCTCTTTCAGAACCAAAACCGATTATTGCAACAGGAATTCCTGAGGCAGCAGCTTCTTCTATAGATAAAACTAAATTGCCGTCTGTTTCTTCACCGTCAGTAAATAACCAGATGAAGGAGCTTTCACTTGTCTGAGTAGGAAAAGAATTTACTGCGCATCTTATTCCCTTTCCAAGAGATGAACCCTGTGCTGTCATAAGCTTTGGAGACAAATTATTCAGCAAAGTTTTTATGGCAGGATAATCTTCTGTTAAAGGCAAGGCTATAATTCCGTCACCCTTTGCAAGAACTATGCTGATTCGCACTCCTTCCATATATTCAAGTAACTGCTGTGCATAATTTGCTGCGGCCTGTAAGCGGGTTGTTCTTTCCGGTGCGTCTTTTGTTTCCATGCTGTACGAAATATCAAAAACGAAAGAAACTGCTTTTCCATTTTTTTGTACAGGGATGATTTTTGTTCCCCACGAAATTCCTGCAAACGCAAAAATTACACAGAGAGCAGCGAGTGTTCTAAAAATGCTTCTGGAAATAAAGCAAACCTTAAAACGCCTGAAAGCATATACCTGATTTCTTACACCGTTTTTTTCAGAGAATGTTTTTTTAATTCTCGAATATCTTTTTATAACGTATACAAGTGCAAAAATTAAGAGAAGTATAAAATAAAAAGCCTGGGGTCTTGCAATTGTAAAATTCATATAACCACCTGTAAGAAAATACGCTTAATAATCCATGCAACGGCAAATATAATGATTGCAGCAAGAACAAAATAAAAGTAAAGTTCTATATCAAAGTTTTTAATCTGATATGTCTGAACTATATTTTCATTTTTTCCTACAGATTCAAATGCGTGTGCTAAAGAATGCAATGAATCAACTTCAAAATATTTACCGCCGGCTTTTGTTGCAAGCTCTGCAAGCTGGGTTCCATCAAAATTCGATTCATAAAAGCCCGAATACAAATGACCTGTTTTTTTATCTGTATATTCCAGATGAACCGTTCCCTTAGTTCCAATACCCAGAATATAAAGTGAAATGTTTTTTTCTACTGCAAAATTTGCTGCTGTCTGCGGATGGATTGAGCCTGAATTATTTTCACCGTCAGTAATCAATACAATGCTTTTTTTCGGTGCAAGAGAAGATTCCAGATGATAAGTTGCAAGACTTAAACCCGTGCCAATTGCTGTTCCGTCTCCCAATTCACCGATTGTCATTGAATCAAGTTTTGAATAAAAAGTGTTTCTGTCCATTGTCGGAGGAACTGCAAGAACTGCTTCTTCTGCCATTAAAACTAAACCTGCAGCACTACCGGAATTCTCATCGAGTAATAAATGAACTGCTTTTTTCGTTGCTTCAAATCTAGAGGAACCGGCTATATCCTGCGATGCCATAGAAGGACTTATGTCTACTACAAAAATTATGTCTGAACCACGCGAGTAAAATATCTTTTTCTGATTATGTTTTACAGGATTTGCAAGAGCACAAACTAAAGCAAAATATCCCATAAAGTTTAAAAAATTAGCAAAGAATGTAAAAAACTTTCTGCTCTTCCTGTTCCAGCTGAAACTTGAACCATTCCAGTCACTTAAATTTATAGGAAATGAAAGAGGGGTAAAAACTTTTATATATCGCAAAAACAATAATACAGGGAATGCGAGTAAAAATAAAAATGCCAGCGGATTTTCAAAATCTATCATTTTTTTATATCCTCTTTAATCTCACATCTTTTAAACATCGATTCAAAAATATTTATTATAGAATATGTTTCTTCTACAATTGTTTTTCGTTCATTATCCAAAAGTTCTGCCCTGTGTTCTTCTACCGGCAAAAGCTGCGAATCAATAGACCCTTGAGCAAAACGAATATAGTCTGTGCGGACAAAAAGCCTTGAAAGTTTATCGAGTGCTGACTCTTCTTCCTCTGTAAAAACAAAATCACTTACGGAAAAAATAAGGGAATGCATTTTATTTTTAGAAACTGATGAAAATGAAACTTTAAATCGATATTCCAGATATTCACGCATAAGTTTCTGCCAGTTATAGCAGAAGGTTTTATCATCTGATTTATTTTTATTTTTCAAAAGTGCTTTTAAGCGTCTTCTAGTTCGAATCGAATTCTTTTTGTAATCAATATGCATTTTTAAAATTCTGTATTTATTAAGGAAAAACTGTAAGCGGATTATAAAAATTGCAATTAAAACAATAAAAACCAAAACTAAAATTATAATGCTCCATATAACATAAGTTGTACCCGGAATCAGGAGCGGCGGATACGGAGCTTTTATGTTTACGATATTCAGTTTTTCAGAAAGCGAAGAAATTTTAATCGGTTCAATTCTGATTGGATAAGTTGTAGATTGAGCATATTCATCAACTTCATCATTTGGATTTAATTCGATGCATAATTTTACCAAATCAAATTCGCTGAATTTTATTTCTCCTGTTTTCCACGGAACAAAGGTAATGCAAAGGTTGTAACTTAAACCGTTTCTCAGGATTAAAACTTTTTCCAGAGAGCATTCATTCTGGTCCACAAGGAACGAAAGCTTTTCTACAGGAATTCTCATCTCTTCACCAAAAATATATTCCTGGCTTGTCATTGCAAATAAATCTATTGGAGTTTTGAACGTATACTGAACCAAGCCTTTGTCTGCAATATAAATTTCTTTCGGAACCATTATCTGAATGACTTTATCTAAATCGGCTTCATTATTATTCTGCGCAAAAAGAAATATATTTGAAACAAGAAGAACAAAAAACAAAATTCTTTTTTTCATCAGGATTTCTCCCTTATACTAAAGAACTTTATTAATTGTGATGCAGGCTCATTCGATGTATTTAAGATCAGAGGAATTCCACCGTGGCGAATAACTTCTTCTTCCCATCTGTGCAGTCTCATATCGTTGTCGCGTTTCCAGGCATTTGCAAACTTTGAAGAAAAAGTTGGAAGCGTTGTGTGGAAATGTGTTTCAGGATCCACAAACGGAACAGAACCAACTAAAGGAAGTGCTTCATCGAGCGGGTCTTGAATTCTTACTGCAATAACATCATTTTTTTTGCACAAGTGAGAAAATGGTTTTTCCCAGCCCGTAGTCCTGAAGTCACTTAGAATCATTATGAGTGAACTTTTCTTCAGAATTTTTTCTGCACCCTGTAAAGCATTATTCAAAGCAGAACCATTTGTTTTTTTATCGAATTCTTTTTCAATCTTAGAAAGAACAAGCATTGCGTGATTTCTTCCGGCTTTTGGTTCACAGAAGAAATTTATTTTTCCGTCAAAGGTAACGGCACCAACCGGGCAGTTATTGTGTAATGAAGCAAGCGTTAAAAGAGAAGCACATTCAATTGCAGCTTCAAGTCGGGACTGTAATCCAGTACCATTACTCATTGAAACTGATTTGTCTATTACAAGAAAAATATCCAGCTCATGTTCTTCTTCAAAAATTTTTACAAAAGGTTTTCCCATTCTTGCAGTAACATTCCAGTCTATAGAGCGCACGTCATCATCAGGTAAATATTCACGAACGCCACTGAACTCTATACCCCTTCCGTGATAAAGCGATTTAAAATTTCCATTTCGCATTCGTTCTGCAAGTTTTAATGAGCTTAAATGAAGTAAATTTGCCTTTTTAGAAAGTTGGTTTTTTTCCATTTATTTTATCTTTGTAAAAATCCCTCTTAAAACATTAAGGAACTGGCATTAAGTCTAAAATCTTTTCTATGATATCATCAGCGGTAACCTGATCTGCTGCAGCTTCATAATTCAAAACCAGTCTGTGGCGGAGAACCTGCTTTGCAACAGACTTAACATCTTCAGGGAATACAAAGCTTCTGCCCGAAAATAAAGCTACTACTTTTGCACACTTTAACAATGCAATTCCAGCTCTTGGAGAAGCACCAAATGAAATGTAGCGCTGAATATCATTTTTAGTAGTTGCTGATCTTCTGTCTGCCTTTCTGTCAAAATCAGGGCGGGTAACACTTACTAGTGAAACTATATACGAAAGAATTTTTTCATCTACAGTAATTGCTTCTACTGCCTGCCTGCATTTTTCAAAAGCATGTTCATTAAATACTTTCTTTACAGGAATTTCCGAAGCCTTTCCTTCTGTTTTTACAATTGCAAATTCTTCTTCAAGCGACGGATAATTCACGATAAGCTTTAGTAAGAATCTGTCTAATTCTGCTTCCGGTAGATTATATGTTCCTTCCTGTTCAATTGGGTTCTGTGTAGCCAGTACAAAAAATGGCGAAGGAAGTTTATATGTTGTTTCACCGATTGTTACACTGTTTTCTGCCATTGCTTCAAGTAGAGCAGACTGTACTTTTGCAGGGGCTCTGTTTATTTCATCAGCTAAAACTACATTTGAAAAAACAGGACCTTTTCTTACACTGAATTTTCCTGTGCTCTGTTCATAAATTAAAGTTCCGGTTACATCAGCAGGCAAAACATCAGGAGTAAACTGAATTCTCTTAAAATCAAGTCCACTGATTTCAGCAAAAGTTCTTACGGCTAAAGTTTTTGCAAGGCCAGGAACTCCTTCCAGAAGAACATGACCTCCTGCAATTAATGCTGTAATAATTCCATCAACAACTTCTTTTTGCCCGATTACTCTTTTCGAAAGCTCTTCGCGGCAAGAGTTTATGTATTGTGCGCATTCATCAAGTTCTGCTTTAGTAATCATTTTTTCCATTTCGTACCATCCATTAATTACTGAATTACAATTTCATTTACAAGTTCATCTCTAACATATAAACGTAAGGTTGAACCATTTGAAGCTTCATAAGGAAAAGTTAAATGTCCGCCCGTGTGATATGAATTGATTAATGTTTTTGTGTGACCATAAGAATCTATTTCCACAAGCCTGATTAACATAGGGTATAAAAATTCCGGTAAATTAGTTTCCATAACACCCTGTCTTGTTGAAGCAGAAGAATCATCTTTTACTGTCATTGAAAGAGAAACTCTTGTATAAGGGCTGACTGCATTTCCACCCTGAATTTCCTGATTTTTAACAATGCCTCCTTTTTCTTTTCCGGAAACATTTACTGGAGTTATATCAAAGATTAAATTGCCTTCATTGATTTTGTTCTGTAAAGCAGAAATTGAAAGGCCCTCAACGCCAGGAACAGTTACTAAAGTTTCTTCAGTTCCGTTACTTACTATTAAATATAAAGTTACATCTTCGTATACCGATGTTCCGCCTTCAGGAAACTGTGCAATGATTGTGCCTTTAGCTTCTTCAGATTTTGTATAGCAGGGTTTTGCAACTTTTACATTTGCATATTCACCTCTGTACAAAACATCAAGTCTCTTTAAGGTTTCATCTATTGGCTTTCCAACATAGTCTTCTATTTCTTCCAGTGAAATTCCACGGCTCACAGTTAAAGTCATTCTTCTATAGGCTTTTACAATGCTTCCTGCCGGTGGATTCTGCTCCAGCACTTTTCCTGCATCATTTATATCATCAGAATATTTAAGTATGAGTTTTGGATATAATTCTTTTTCGCCCATTTCCAGAATTGCTTCAGTTAAATTTTTTCCGACAACATTTGGAACCATAACCTTTTCAGCACCCTGTACAGAAGCAAAAAATACTGCAAGACAGGTAATTCCCATTACAATAAAAGTTAAAATTACTGTCCAGATAAACTGCTTTTTGCATGAAGCAATATTTTGCATTTGATTTTCAAAATTAATCTTCATCTTTGAAAAAAAAGTCTTAAGCTTGTTTTCTTTGTCACTCATACTAACTCCAAACTTTATAATTTCTTCTATTATAATCTGTTCATATTTATTCTAGAACAGAGCCCAGAAAATTTCTTGTTCCGTTCATAAATGATTTATAATCCATAGCTTTTTTATTCTGCCACTGAAGTTCTGTCGCAATTAAAATTCCGTCTCCGGTCTGAATTAAAATTCCTCTCTGCTTATTGTAAGAAATTACAGTACCCGGAACAGCACTTGTGTTTTTTGGGACACTGTTATCCTGAAGTGCAACTTTTGCAGCATCACGGGCTTTTATAATTTTAAGCGAAACACCGTTCAAGGTAGTAAAGCATCCAGGCCATGGTGTATATGCACGAATCTGCGCATCAATTCTTTCAGCTGACCATTTCCAGTTAATTCTTCCGTCCTCTTTTTTTATAAGCGTACAATAACTTGGCTCTCCTACCTGCGGAATTGGTTGTGGAAGCTTTCCGGTTTTTGCAAGGTTTCTCAAGATGTTTGTAATGCTTGCGGCTCCATACAATGTGCACTCTTTCAAAAGGCTTTCAGAAGTTTCTGTTCCTGTAAGGCGCCTGATTTCCTGGTCCAGAATATCACCTTCATCAATTCCAAGTTCCATCTTCTGTATAGAAAATCCAGTTTCTTTGTCACAATTTAAAATTGCCTGTGGAACCGGAGTTGCTCCCCTGTATTTTGGTAAAAGTGAAGGATGTAAATTTATCGCACCGTATTTAAACAGCGACAAAAACTTAGGACCTAAAATATGACCATAAGCATAGCACACAAAAATATCCGGGCGGCATAAAGCAATTTCTTCGCGGGCTTCTGTTTTAATATGTTCCGGGGTATAAATTTTTATATCATCCTCACGGGCTTTATTCCAAATCCTGACATAGCTTTCTACATCTGTCGGAATAAGTTCACTGTGTCTTCCTCTTGCAGCCGGAGGATTTGTGAGAATACCAACAATTTTATATTCTTGTTCCGGCGTTGACGAAGACATGGCACTATCTTTTAAAATAAGTTCCAAAGCCTTTGCCGAAGCAGCAGGACTTCCCGCATATAAAACTCTAAGCATTTTTACGTCTATTTTCCTTTCTTTGCATTTTTAGCAGCAATTTTTGCCTCAAGACTTGCTTTTTTTGCAGCCCTTTTAGCTTCTTTCTGAGCACGGCGTTCTTCGCGTTTTTTAAATTGCTCTATAATCTTTTCCTTTTGCTCTTCATCACCACGGTCAATATACATCACACCATTTAAGTGATCATTCTCATGCTGAATAATTCTCGCAAGAAGACCTTCTGCATCATTAATAACAAACTGCTTTCCGAATGAATCCAATGCAGTAACAGAAACTTTTGCAGGACGAACTATTGTTTCAGAGAATCCCGGAATAGAAAGACAGCCTTCATCGTATTCAACAGTTTCCTGTGAAGTCTTTGTGATTTCAGGATTTATAAAAACTCTCTTTACTTCATCATCGGCCATCAGTACAAAAAAGCGCTTGGTAATTCCTACCTGAGGAGCAGCCAGACCGCAGCCGTTTGCACTTATCATAGTTTCAAACATTTCATCCAGCAGCTTTCTGAATTCATCATTTATTTCTTCCGGCTTTACATTCTCACACTTAGTTCGTAAAACCTCTTCACCTAATTTACATACTCTCATTTATATTGTTTCTCCAAGTCTTAATCTTGCAGCTCTCGCATGGGCAGCAAGTCCTTCTGCATCACCTAAGTGACCGGCAGCAGATGCAGATTTCACAGTTCCTTCTTCACCGTCTTTTGTTCTTAAGGTAGTAACTGTTTTCAAGAATACTCTTACAGAAAGTCCTCCGGTAAATCTGGCACTTCCTGAAGTTGGCAATGTATGATTTAAGCCAGCAGCATAATCGCCAAAAACTTCAGCGGCTCCGTGGCCAATAAATAGTGAACCATAATTATGAACGAGGTTTACAATTCGCTCTCTTTCGCTTCCTTCATCCAGAGCAATTTCCAGATGCTCCGGTGCTTTTTTGTTTGCAAGAACACAGGCTTCATCCAGGTCTTTTGTGATGATAATTTTACCGCAGGATGCAATACTTTTTTCTGCAATCTCTTTTGTAGCTAAAGTTGCAATCTGTCTTTCAATTTCATCCCTGACTTTTTCTGCAAACTCTAACGAAGGGGTTGCAAGAACTGGCTGTGCAACAACATCGTGTTCTGCCTGAGCAAGTAAATCTGCAGCAACCCAGACAGGATTTGCTTTTTCATCAGCAATAATAAACACTTCTGTAGGGCCGGCAACCATATCGATTCCGACAGTTCCATATACCTGCTTCTTTGCTTCTGCAACAAATTTGTTACCAGGTCCTACAATCACATCGCAGCGTGGAATTGATTCTGTTCCAAAAGCCATGGCAGCAATTGCCTGAGAACCACCGCACGCAAAAACTTTTGTAACACCACACAAATATGCAGCAGCCATAATATTTTCATCAGCGTATGGTTTTCCACCATCATTAACATCTCCCGGAAAAACTCTTGGCGGCGTACAAAGAATTATCTCTTTAACACCAGCGGCAACTGCAGGAGTAACAGTCATAACAACCGTAGAAACCAGAGGGAATCTTCCGGCAGGAACATAAACTCCAGCTCTTTCCACAGGGATATTTTTTTGTCCAGTAAACAAACCTTTTTCTAATTCAATTTCAAAATCATTAAATGACTTTCTCTGTTCTTTAGCAAATCTAAGTGCAAGATCACGCGAATAGCAGAGTGAATCGTATAAATCCTTGTTTTCTCTCTGCATTTTTTCTGCACAATTTTTAAGGACTTCATAAGGAATTTCAAAACTCAACGGATTAGACTGATCAAATTTTTTTGTGTATTCATGAAGAGCTTTATCGCCGCGAGTCTGAACATCTTTTAAAACATCGCTGACAACCTGAATACTCTCGCTGAAATTTCTTCCATAAAAAAAGCTTTCTTCTATTTCGTTTGCATTTTGAATTTTTATCATCACTACTTCCTTTTGTCACAATAAAATTACCACAGTTAAATTGTCTCAGTAAAACCTACACACTAAACAATCTGCAATCCGTAATTTGCAAATTACAAATTACTTTTTATGCCTCTTATCAAGTTCGTCGTATATATCCTGCCAGGTAATCTTTTGTCTGTACATTAAAACGCTTATAAAATAAAGCAGGTCGCTTGCTTCCCAGATATAGTCTTCCCTTGTCTCTGCTTCATCAGTAAACTCTTCGGCCTCTTCCATAATTTTTTCGCGGACACGCTTATCTGTAAGAGTTGCCGTATAGCTTCCAGGTCGTGGATTTGCAAAACGCTCAGCAATAGTTGCATACAGTCTTTCCATAGAAGATTTTTCATCGCACTCACTCGTAAAACAAGTCCAGCTTCCTGTATGGCAGGCACCACCGTTTGGAATTACAGTAGCCAGAATTGTATCGCGGTCACAGTCTGCCCTGACTTTACAGAGCTTTAAGAAATGTCCTGAAGTTTCACCTTTAGTCCACAAGGTATTTCGTGTTCTGCTAAAAAAAGTTAAGTTTCCGGTTTCAAACGATTTATACAAAGCCTCTTTATTCGAATATCCCATCATTAAAACTTCGCCGTTCACGCTCTGAGCAATAACAGGAATCATTCCGTCAACTTTTTCCCAGTCAAGGCATTCAACAAAAGCTTCGTTTAATTTTACTTCACCTTTATACAAAGCCATTCCAAGCTGAACATCGCAGTGCAGTTTTTCAAGCTCGACAATCTGCTCTAAAGAATTAACACCTCCGGCAGCAACAACCCTGCAGCTGACATTTTCGCGCAGCTGTTTAACAAGGTTCATATCTGTACCCTGCATGCAGCCTTCTTTTTCTACACAGGTAAAAAGTAATTCGCTTGCATATTTTTCAGCTTCTTTTGCGCCTTCGATAAGAGATATATTTACAGTTTCAGTCCAGCCCTTAACCGCAATCTTTCCGTTAATGGCATCAACACTGATAATGATTCTCTGCTTTCCAATAGCGTTAACAAGTTCGTCTAAAAACTCTGTATTTAAAATAGGGTCGCCATCTTTACGGTTTGCATTCCAGGCAGCAGAACCAATAATAACTTTTTCTGCCCCGAGAGAAATAAGTTCCTTCGCTTTCTTAACGTCACGAATACCGCCGCCAACACGAACGTTTCCTTTTCGAAGCAGTGATTTCAAAAGCTTAGTATTTGGTGTGTTTCCTTTTTCATCAGTATTTCTAAGAGCCGCATCCAAATCAATAACTGCAACTTCACCAAATTTATTAAAATCAGAAATTAAAGCATCACTGTCATCGCGTGAAAGCACAAGATCTTTACCATTTTTTAACTGAACAACGTGTCCATCTTTTAAATCTATAGAAGAAATTACCATAGTAGGATTTTAACAAATTCCATTGATATTCGCAATTAGAGTAGTTTTATTTGAATTTTATAGGAGGGAGAGGTCTCTCCCTACGGCCGCACTTCGTTGCGTCCTACCCGTTCTAACGGGGTAAAATTTTTCTCTTACGACAACCCCGTAACGCCCTGTAAAAATTTTTAATTCCTAATTAACCATTTCCATACTGGAATTATTTCTATTTTTATACCATCAAGAGTTAATTCTTTTTCTTCTTCATAAGTGATGATTACAAATCTTTTCGCACACTCTAAACTATTTGCAACTTCTACAAGACTTTTTATTTCTCTATCGCTGGAAATATTTATAGCAGAATATGCTACTTGAATTACTTCGCCTGTTTCTTCAACAAAGAAATCTACATCAAGGTTTTTCCCTTTTAAATAATACACATTGTATTTGTGTTTATTCCAAAGATTTACTGCTACCAAATTTTCTAACAGCTTTGGTTCTTCTTTATTAAGAAAAAGATTCAATAATCCATTATCATTAAAGTAATATTTTGGAGTAGTTTCTTTATCAACAAATTTTGAAAAATAATTTCTGATTGCAAAAATCATAAAGGACTGCTGTGCATAACCAATATAATCAATTACAACATCCTTACTGATGCTTACTCCAATTGTTTTAAGCGTATTATATAATTTTGAATAGGAAACTTCATCTTTTACGGATTCTGCAATTTTTTTTATAAGAAGCTTTAAACCTGTATTATTTCTGATTCCGTTTCTGGCTGCTATATCTCCTAAAAGGATTTTCTGATAAATGTTTGATACATATTCCCTTTTATTTTTATATTCAAGGTTTTCAGGAAATCCGCCAAAATAAAAATAAGATTCCAGTTCCCGTTTTATTTTTCCTTTGTCCTTTGTAGCAAAAATTGCTTTATTTGTAAAATCTATTTCCCTTGCAGTCAGATACTCTCTGAAATTATAAGGCGTAACATATTTTGTAAGATAACGGCCACCTAATCGGTTTTCAATTTCAGCAGAAAGCATTCTTGCATTACTTCCTGTAATAAAGACATGTTCTTTTGAATCAGCTAAACGACGTGCAAACTTTTCCCAGCCTTCAATATTTTGAATTTCATCAAGAAAAAACCATCCTTTTTTATCACTCATTTCAGCCTGAACAGACAGAATGTCATTAAAATCATTTACTGAAAACTCTGAAAGACGCTCATCCTCAAAATTAATATAAACAATCTGATTCCAGTCTGTACCGTTATCAATTAAATCCTGAACAATTTTATACAGCAAAGTTGATTTACCTGCCCTTCGAAGCCCGACTAAGACATAATTTGCATTTAAATCAAATTCATATTCACGATTAATTATATGAAAGTTTTTTATAATTGCATGCTGGTCATAAATAACTGTCTTTAGAATGTCATGATTCATAGAAACTTTCCTCTTTTGTCGAATATACTCGACAAAATCACTATATATTGTAGATTATACTCGACAACATTACTCGGGTCAAATGAAATCTTTTTAAAAACAAAAAAGCACAAGAAAAACTTTCCAGTGCTTATAAGATGTATAAGTGCATTCTTTTTTAAATGATGTTTGTCTTCTGTTCAATAAACAAAAAATCCTTATAATTTTTCTTCATTACACATCTCTTTTCCGAAAACGGATTTTATATACATAAAAAAATCAGAACAATAAATTAATGATTTAATATAAAATATTCTAATTTAACTAAAAATAAAAACACAAAGAAAAGTCGCGGTAGTTGAGCGTGTCGGGGCAAAGTTAATCACCACCATATTTATACAAATTTCTTATACATACAATAATTGCAAAAAAACAAATAATGTATAATAATCAATTCCAAACTAGCCTGTTGATTTTTTCCAAATTGCAAACAGGCCTGCAAAATGCAGTTTAATGCTAAAGAGGAGTTTATATGAGTAATTTAAAAGAAGGACACTATTTATTTACGTCCGAATCTGTTGGTGAAGGTCACCCGGATAAATTATGCGACCAGATTTCAGATGGAATTCTGGATGCCTGCCTTTCTGTTGACAAAGATGCACACGTTGCCTGCGAAACCTTTGCATCCCAAGCTTTAATTTTAGTTGGTGGAGAGCTTACATTTAAAAGCGATGACCACATTGATATCCAGGAAATTGCACGAAATGTTGCAAAAAAAATCGGTTACACAAATCCTGACTACGGTCTTGATTGCGATTCAATGGCAGTTTTAAATATGATGCACGAACAGTCTGCTGACATAAATCAGGGTGTTGTAGGTAAAGGACTTTCTACTTTCAAGGGACAGCAGGGAGCCGGCGATCAGGGAATGATGTTTGGCTTTGCATGTAAAGAAACACCTGAGTTAATGCCAGCCCCTATCATGTACGCACATTCACTTATGAGACAGGCAAGCGAATTAAGGCACTCAGGAAAAATCAAATGGTTCCGCCCGGATTCAAAAAGCCAGGTTACAGTTGAATACGAAAATCATAAACCGGTAAGAATAGACACTGTTGTAATCAGCCAGCAGCATGACCCTGACCACGAATATGAAGAAATCAAAGAAACTGTTATTGAGCAGGTAATAAAACCCGTTCTGGAAAAGACAGGTCTCTTAGACAAAGACACAAAATATTTTGTAAACCCAACAGGAAAATTCTGTATCGGCGGCCCTGTAGGAGACACTGGATTAACCGGAAGAAAAATCATCGTAGACACTTATGGCGGAATGGGCCGACATGGTGGTGGAGCCTTCAGTGGAAAAGACCCTTCAAAAGTTGACCGCTCAGCAGCATACATGGCACGCTATATTGCAAAAAATATTGTTGCAGCAGACTTAGCAGAACGATGTGAAGTACAGCTCGCCTATGCTATTGGAGTGCCTTTCCCGGTAAGCATTTTCGTAAATACCTTTGGTACAGGAATTGTTCCGGATTCAAAAATTGCTGATGCTGTAGAAAAAGTGTTTGACTGTAGCCCTGCAGGAATTATAAAAACATTGAATCTAAAACAGCCAATTTATTCTGCAACTGCAGCTTATGGTCATTTTGGAAGAAGTGAATTCCCATGGGAAAAAACAAATAAAGTAAAAGCATTACAAAGTGCAATAAAATAAAAGCAAAAAGCTTCAGAAAATAATTTGTCCTATGGAAGATAAAATAAAATTACTTTCAAAACCGCAAATTATAAAAATATTCGAAAAGTTCAAGGAGCTGAATCCCTCTCCACAGACGGAACTTCTGGCTCCTAATCCGTATTGTCTTCTGGTGAGTGTAGTTTTAAGTGCACAAACCACAGACAAAGCGGTTAACAAAGCAACTCAAAACTTATATCAGAAAGTAAACACCCCCGAACAAATGATTGCTCTTGGGGAAGAAAATTTAATTTCCTATATCAAATCAATCGGCTTATATAAAAATAAAGCAAAACATGTAATCGCGCTAAGTAAAATTCTAATCCAAAAATTCAATTCACAAATTCCACAAACCAGAGAAGATTTAGAATCGCTTCCCGGAGTTGGCAGAAAAACTGCAAACGTAATTTTAAATGTTGTATACAAACAGAATGTAATGCCGGTGGACACACATATTTTTAGAATCAGTTCACGCATAGGACTTGCAAAGGGAAAAACGCCAAAAGAAATTGAAGAAGGTTTAGTTAGGCGAATCCCTCAGGAATATATGCAGCATGCTCATCACTGGTTGATTTTACACGGACGCTATATTTGTACAGCAAGAAATCCCAAATGCTCCATCTGCCCGATTTTTTCTCTATGCCTGAAACAGCTTTAATTTCTCTTATTCGTTAAATTTGATTGCAGTTAAAAATTTAATTATCTTTGTATAAAGGGGAAATTTAAAATTGACAGACGAAGATTTAATTGCACAGGAAATACAAATCAATGAAGAACTAAACAACGACTCAACAGATTTAATCTTGCCGGAAAGTGTTTTAGCTGATTCAAAAACCGCAAGCAATATTTATAAAATCGCATTTCAGTTTCAGCAGATAATGATGATTTATGAAAGCGCCATTAAACAGATACAGACAAAGCTTGAAATTCTAAACAAGGAAAATAAAGTTCTTGGCCGAAGAAACCCTATTGAAACAATTAAAACCCGAATAAAATCGCCAGAAAGTATTGTAAAAAAGCTGGAATCAAGGAATTTAACAGTTTCATTTGAATCCATGACAAAAAACTTAACAGACATAGCTGGAGTCAGAGTAATCTGTCCCTATATAAGTGATATTTATAAAGTTCGCGATATACTTCTAAAACAGCCGGACATTACTTTGCTTCGGGAAAGTGATTACATCGAAAATCCAAAAGAATCAGGGTACAGAAGCCTGCACTTAATCGTAGAAATTCCTGTATATCTTTCAAATACAACACATAATGTAAAAGTAGAAATTCAACTTCGTACGATTGCAATGGACTTTTGGGCAAGCCTTGAGCATGAACTCCGGTACAAAACAGCAACTAAAGTTCCGGAAAGTGTAAGGCGGGAACTCTTCCGCGTGGCAGAAACAATTGCTATGACAGACAGGGAAATGGAAGAAATCGCCCTGGAGTTACAGACATTAGAATAAGGTACTAATTCTTTCTGTCACCTGAAACTAATTCTAAATATCTGTCACCCAACTAAAGAATCTGTACCCGTGGTGGTTGAGTAGCGAAAGCGTATCGAAACTACCTGATTAAGTTTAAATAACCAGGTGGTGGCGGGTTTTGACCCGACAGGCTCTGTATATCAGTATAGTTTTTTTCCTAAAATTCTTGTTGCAATTTCAACAGCCATTATAGCAGTACAGTTTCTGTCATCAAGTATAGGATTTACTTCAACAATTTCCATTGAATTCACAAGATTTAGATTCGACATCTCTTCCATCAGTAAAAGTGCTTCCCTGTATGTTAAGCCTCCAGGAACGGGAACACCTGTACCCGGTGCAATCGAAGGATCTAGTGCATCCATGTCAAAGCTGATATGAACTGTATCACATTTTTCTACAAAGAACTGCTTTACTCTTTTTACGACCTCTGAAAAGCCCAGCCTGTCAATATCGCTTATGGTAAAAACTGTCACCTTTGCTTCTTTCATTAACTGTTTTTCGCCTTTATCTAAGTCCCTGATTCCAACATAACAAATGTTTTCTGGATTTATTTTCTGTCCCTCATAATACAGGTTTACCAGCTCCTTTATTCCATAACCGGCACAAGCTGCCAGACACTGACCGTGAATATTGCCTGTCTCTGTAGTTTCTGTTGTATTGAAATCGCCGTGTGCATCTAAATATAAAATTCCAAGTGTTTTATTTTGCTTTTTTGTCACCTTGCTGATACCTGCAACTGTACCCAAAACAATTGAGTGGTCGCCGCCAAGAATTAACGGAAACTCTTTTCTTTCTACAGTATTTTCTACTTTCTCTGCCAGCTGGGTACAGGCGTCAACTATGCTTTTTAAATACTTTGCTTTTAAATTTGTACCTATATCAACATTTTCCTGCGAATCAATTTTCAAGTCTTTTTCAAATGAAACTTTATGGCCCAGTTCTTCCAGTTTATTCTTTATTCCGGCAAGTCTGATTGCAGATGGACCCATATCACTTCCGTGTCTTTTTCCACCGAAATCAATAGGAGCTTCTATAATTTTTACATCCATAAACTACCTCTCATTAGTTTCAAATATTTTGATTTTATGTTTCTTTCCTAAGTTTTCCAGGCATTCTTTTAAACTATCGGTCGTATGCTTATTTCTGTATTCACTCAAATCTATAGAGAACCTGTTCATAGAAAAATGCTGGTATACAAATACTTTGTTCCATAAACTATCGTTAGTTTTATAATTATTGAATAACTGCTGCTTGTATTCAGTAAAAACACCGTTATTTTTCAGTTCACCATAGCCCACAAGCCATAATTCACACCCTAAACTACCGTTTGTTTGTTTTTCATTAAGTTTTTTATGTAATTCATAGGTAAGATCCGCCATTTTCACTTGAATTACCTTTAGTTCATTTTTTAGTTCCTGCGATGCGTTTTTTTCTATATAAATCAAGTCTTTTGTTTTAGGTGTATGAACGAGAGTTTTATTTGTTATAATTACATCTTTCCTTAAATCAACAGCCAGTTCTGGATTCTTTATAAAAAATGTTTCTCCGAGCTTTCCGGCCTGTCCTACCAAATATTTCCTGTTCCTGTTTAATTGTTCATCTTTTCCAGGATTATCGCCTACAATAATTTTCTTTATATTATTTTCTTCTGTTATTTCATCGTATGCTGTATTGTAAACCAATTGATTTTCTAAAGAATAATGCGAGGGATTTTTTTCTATAACAATTTCCTGTAACTCCCTTAATTCATTTTTATAGCAGGAATTACTAAAATCTGTCACCATTGATTTAATGCTTTCCCTATATTCAACAAATGCATTCCATTGTTCTTTATTCATCTTATAATCCCTTTTTATATCCTATATTATATTATGAATTCATTATTTCTCAAATTTTTTCTTCACTATTTATTGTTTTTCTTCTGTCAAATTACTGTGGATTACTTGTGAATAACTCAAGAATTTTGTTGATAACTTCACATTTTTTGTGGATAAGTCCATAAGTTTTCCACAGAGTTTTCCACAATTTAACCTATTTATCCACATTTTATAAACATTTTTAAATCAGCTTATTTCTGTACCCATTTATTTACTGCAAAAAAAAAGACCACCTTGCAGCTTACAAAGTGGTCTTAATGCTTTTATTTAGTCATTATTGAATCTTAACTAATTCAATATCGAATGCTAAGAAACTGTTTGGTGGAATAGCACCAGGAATTCCTGCTTCACCATAAGCCATATCAGGAGGCAATACAACTGTTCGTTTTTCGCCCAGCTTCATTTTTTGAACCATAATATCAAAGCCAGGAATCATCATTCCAACATCTGTTGTGAAATCCAATGGTCCTCTTCCTTTAGACTGATCAAAAACAGAACCGTCTACAAAATATCCTCTATACTCTGTAGAAACATTCCTTCGTGAACCGCAAACATCTCCAGTTCCTTCACGAGTGATTTTGTAGTAAATTCCATTTTCATCCTTATTAAATCCCGGGAAAGCTTTTTCAACTTCTGCAATTTTATCCTTTAAAGCCTGTTCTTTTAATAATCTCAATTTTTCAGCATTTTCTTTTCTCAGTTTATCAAAATCTGCCTGTGTTGCTGTGAATTTCTGAGCATCATCTCCAAGTCTATAAATCTTTACAGATTTTATTACATCATTCTGTTCAATTGCATCAACAACATCCTGGCTTTCTTCATTAAACACATGACCAAAGATTGTATGTTTTCCATTTAACCATGGAGTTGCTTTATGAGTTATAAAAAACTGACTGCCATTTGTTCCTGGTCCAGCATTAGCCATTGCAAGAACACCTGGACCTGTAAACTTTAAGTTATCAAGTATTTCATCACCAAATCTGTATCCAGGACCGCCAGCTCCAGATCCTGTTGGATCTCCACCCTGAATCATAAAATCTGCAATTACACGATGAAATTTTATTCCGTTATAAAATTTCTTTCCTTTAGTTACATCAAAATTTCCTTCTGCCAGACCGACAAAATTTGTAACTGTCATTGGAACACCTTTATAATACAAATTAAGTATAATCTCACCCTTTGAAGTATCTAATACTGCAAATACTCCTTTAGCATCTTTTAAAACTTCTTCTGCTTTCACTTGTTTCACTCCTTTTTTTTGTGCACAACCACAATTAATAAGCATACAGCCTATTATTGCAGCCATAATAATTTTTGACTTTTTCATATAATCCCCTTATGCATTAAAATTGCTTCATAAACCATTTATAAATTGCATTTAATCTTGCGCTGAACGATTCATCCATTGTTTTCTTAAATACAGGCATTGAAGGACAAATTGTTTTTATTGCCATATAAACTAACAGGTAGTCATCACAATCGGTAATTACAACACTTATTCTCAAATCATCTGTATCTATTGTCTTTATAGGACCTGCATACAATGGTGAAATACTAATAAACTCGGCACTAACTTCTTTTTCTGTCTGATGATACTCCAAACGGTAGTTAGTTTTGCCAAACGATGAGTCATTTTGTACACAGTACATTATTTTACCGTCAGCAGAGCCAGTTACATCATCATCAATCCGAGTTAAATCATTTGGACCTTTTATTCTATAACACTCTTTATAAAGAACTTTTTCTTTCTTGTGAGTGTTTGAATAATAAAGCATTCCCTGCATTTTACTGATTGAACGCATTATTTTAGATGCATTTTCAATAGTTGCCTTTTCGCCAAGGTCCTCTTTTTTTAGAAGATATAATTCTTCTGCAATATAAACCGGTGGATTTTTAGATGCCGGCCACATTTTTTTTGTTTTATTAGCAAGCTCTGTATTCGGTGTATAAATAAAATCTGCATTTGGAATATTAAATAAACATCTTTCCAGATTCTTTTTATTCTGCAGTTCTAAAACAAATTTTTCATCTACAACTTCATTAACAGTATAAGCAAAAATACCTGTATTACAAATCAAACAAAATATAAAACCTGAAATCAAAAACTTAAGCTTATTGTATTTCATATTCTGTATCCTCCTTTGCAAATATTTTTGTTTACAAATTATTTATCAGCGTAATCCTTTATAAATAACTCGTACCTGTTTATATAAACCATCTCCTTCGCTTTTGGTTTCAACTTCAGGAATGTCATTTAATGTTGTGTGAATCAATCTTCTTTCAAAAGGATTCATTGGTTCAAGTAAAATTGAATTGCGGGTTCTTCTTACTTTGTCTGCAGTGTTATATGCAAGTCTTACTAAAGTTTCTTCCCTTCTGATTCTATAATTTTCTGTATCAAGAATAATTCTTATGTCTTCTCTTCCCAAGTGTCCTGCATATACATTTACTAAAAGCTGGAGAGCATCAAGGTTCTTTCCTTTTCTTCCAATAAGGATTGAAGATTTTTCGCTTGTCAATTTAATGCCGATTTTCTTTTCTTCGCGGAACATAATTTCAACAGTTACTTCATATCCCATTTTTGTAATCATTTCTTTTACGAAATCAATTAACTTCTGTTCAAATTCATCCTGTGGCATTGGGTTAGAAACGATTCTTGGGTTATTTGCCCTTACAGTTGCATTTGGAACTTTTCCGTCAAACTCTGAAGAAACATTATCAACATTATCAACTGTATGTACTCTGATTTTTACATAACCAGTTTTAAACAATGTCTTTTTCTGTGTCTCTAAAATTTCTACATCAAACTGTTCTTTTTCCAATCCTAATTCTGCAGCAGCTTTTTCAATTGCTTCTTTTTCTGTTTTTCCTTCGTACTCGTATGTCATATTATACCTTCTTATAAAATTTATTTTTTAGCGGGTTTTTTTCATTCCGCCTTTAAATTTTGCAACATTCTTATTAACAACAACTTTATTTGCTTCTAATTCCATTCTCTTCTTTTTTGTCTGATGATTGATAAGCAACTGCTGTCCTAACTGGAGGAAGTTACTTAATGACCAGTAAAGCAAAAGTCCACTTGGAACATTATAGAACATAAAGAAGAAAATTAACGGCAAGAAATAATTCATGTATTTCATTGAAGCCTGCATTCCCGGATTGCCGGAATTGTCCTGACCGTTTTCTTTAGCAGCATGCTGTGTAATTGCACCGTTTATAATCTGGAAAACAGTATACAAAAATGGAAGTATACGGATATTGTTTCCAGTAAATGCTGAAATTACAGGAATTTGTTTTTTCCATGACCAGACACTGTCACCTACAGACAAATCTTCAATCCATCCTTTTATAAATGAAGCTCCACGGAATTCAAAATAATTATTGAATACATTGAATAATGAAATAAGAATTACAAACTGGAAAATCATTGGTAAACAGCCTCCAAGAGGACTATAGCCTGATTCTTTGTATAACTTATTCATTTCCATGCTTAGTTTCTGCTGGTCATTTTTATATTTGTCCTGAAGTTCCTTTACTTTTGGCTGAATCTCCTGCATCTTTATAGAACTCATTGCAAATTTCTGGTTTACAGGGAACAAAATTAATTTCAGTAAAATTGTTAAGATAATAATTGCTGTACCCCAGTTAGCAATGTTCATTTTCTGCAAAAGCTTGTAAATCATTTCAAGTGACCATTTAAGTGCAATTTCTATCCATGAAAATAAACCGCTTGTCTGTAAAGCATTGTTAAATTTTAATCCCGAAAGATTCCAGCTGTTTTTATCCTGTGAATTATATTTTATAAGTTCACTTTCACTTCTTGGTCCTATATAAACATAATAACTGTCATTTATATTTTTAGAATCTTCAGCTTTTCTTGTTAAAAAGATTTGTGAATTACTGTATCCGTTTATTTCTTCATTAGAACAGTTTACATAAGCTTCCATTGTGAGTGGCGAAACTGGTTTTACTAAGGTTGTAAAATATTTTCCGGCAACACCTGCCCATTCATATGAATTTTTATAGATTTTTGTTGCTATAGGTTTTCTTGCAGCTTTATTTCCAGTATATGTAATTACCTGTCTTGAATCATATCTGTCTTTTTTATTGTAATGTGGTCCAATCTGAGGAGAAGTTCTGATTGAATATGAATCGCCGTTAAGATTGATATTCTTTCCTTCTTCTTCTGAATTTAATGTAATGTCTAGTTTGAACAAATAATCATCTTCTTTAAATGAATATCTTTTTCCTATAACTACTTTATTTCCATCAACTTCATAACTCTTATAAAATCCAATTGTATAATCATCAATTTTTTTTACATTAAAGTAATCACTTAAAACTGGATTTAATTCATTACCTAAAGTCATTGAAAAGGCTCTGTTTTTTTCAGTCACATTATCAACCATTTCAACACCTTCCTGTGTTTCCTTATCAAGGTGTTCTTTTAGTTTATAGCTGATAATATCTCCGCCTTTGTTTGTGAATTCTACAATTACTTTCTTTGTTTCAATTGTATATCTTTCTTCCTGTAACTCAGAATTTTCTTCTGCAACATATAGTGTGTTTTCTGCAGCTTCTTCTTTTTCTTCTGTTACCGGTGCTGTTTCTTTAACTTTCTGTGCATTTGGATTTTGCTTTGGTCCAAAGAATTTAACATTTACTACCATTGTTACAACAATAACAAGTGAAGATAATAAAACCGCAATTAAGGTATTTTTATTCATTTTATTCCTCTTTTTTATGGAACAGGATCATATCCTCCCTTGTGATAAGGATGGCATTTAGAAATTCTTTTTATTGCTAAATACATTCCTTTCCAGGGTCCATATTTTTTAATTGATTCTAAAGCATACTGTGAACATGTAGGTGTAAATCTACAGCAGGATGAAAATAATGGAGATATAAATTTTTGATAACCTCTTATCAGTAATAAAAAGAATTTTTTTACAAATTCATTTATTCTTTCAATAAGCCAGCTTTTTTGCATAATGTTTCAAATTGTTCACACCTTGAGTTGAACGAGCTTTTTTCGGAATAAACTAAGAAAAGAATATCATATCCGATGTTCAGGTGCGTTTTAAATAAACGATATGTTTCACGGTTATATCTTTTTGCTTTATTTCTTTGTACAGCATTTCCATAACCATGTGGTAAAGGGAATCCTATTCGATTATAATCTAAATTATTCTGTATAAAAAATATCTTTGCATCTTTTATACTTATCCTTTTACCATTTCTAAAAAGATTCTGGATGTCGGCAGGACGTTTTATATGTTCTTTTTTACTAAAACATCCTGTTTTTATATTATCCGTTTCCATCCCTGTTCAATTTTATTAGTACTTGTTTTTTTCGTCAGCAACTGAAAGCTTATGTCTTCCCTTTGCTCTTCTTCTTGCTAATACTGCTCTACCACCTCTTGTTGCCATTCTTGCTCTGAAACCAAATTTTCTGTTTCTTTTTACTTTGCTTGGCTGATATGTTCTTAACATAATAACTCCTATATAAATTATAATAATTTCAATTTTAGTGTTGTGAATATTAACATTTATTAGAAGAATTGGTCAACATAGAGTTTTCTATTTCCTTAAATACTTTAACCAGCTCTTCCGGTAAGGTTTTATTTCCTTTTATCTCATTTTTATCGTATACATTATTTTTAATATTTTTTTCTTCTCTCAATAATCTTTTTTTAGTTTCAATAAATACATCTCTTTGTTTTTCTTCCTGAGTTCTGTTATCAATGTATTCTGCTTTATTTCCCTTTAAGGTATATGCCATAGTTTCTATTTCAACATCCGGCAAATTCATTTTTATTCCTTTTAGAATAAATTTTTTGTGAAGGTTTAATAATTCAATCCACCCAGGATGATCTACTTCTACAGTTAAAATATTATTTTTTAATTCTATTATCCTTGTATGTTCTAAAAGCTTTATACCTTCATTTGGATTTACAGGCGATTTTATTTTTTCCAATACTTTTTCCCAGACTGTTAAAACCTTTGCTGAATTATTTATTATTTCTCTGTTTTTATCATCTAATATTTTTTCTAAGTATTGATTTATATTATTCATTTAATAAGCTCCAGTTTCCTTCTGAGATTTCATAAACTTTTGTTTTTTCTCTTTTGAATTTATTATAAATTTCTCCAGGTAAAAAAGTACAAATCAGCTGATCATATTCTGGAAGTAAAGATGTAAAAATTTCTCTCTTTTCAGGATCTAATTCAAGCATAACATCATCCATTAAAAGAATTGGCTTTTTTCCAATTATTTGTGAATAGTATTGTGCCTGTGAATTTCTAAGTATTAGTGCTAAAAGTCTTCTTTGTCCAGTTGATGCAACAGGAACAAATGGTTCTTTATTTCTTTCAAAAACAATTTTATCTCTATGCGGACCACTCATTGTAGTACACATAATTTTTTCTACTTCTCTCTGTGATTTTAAATGCTCTAAAATATCATCAATCGAAGGAATATTTATATCTCCATAAAAACTTTCTTCTGCATTTATATTAGAAGTTTTTTTCCAGGAAGGTTTATATTTTATTATTACATTAGAAATTCCTGTTACCTGTTCATACAGCTTTCCAAAAATTTGATTAAAAGTAAATACTGCATTTTTTCTTTTCTTTATAATTTCCAGTCCGTTCTGTGCTATTTGAAAATCATAAGTTTCCAATAAGCTGTAATTTTTTTCTTTCAGGCATATATTTCTGTTTTTCAAAATTTTTTTATATCTTCTTAACACATCAACATAAACAACATCATACATTGTTAATGACTGATCTATAAAAAATCTTCTTCTTTCAGGAGAGCCCACTGCAAAATCCAAATCATCATGATTATAAAGAACGCAGGGCATTGTATTTATTAGTTCTTTTCTGTCATGAATCATTTTTCCGTCTTTTTCAATTTTTTTTATATTCTTTTCATAGATTATATTTGTTGTATGAATATTACTTTCATTTTCTCTAAAAATTGTTCTTATGCTGAATCCATTTTCACCTTTTTTAATTATTTCATTATCAATATTTGTCCTGAAGGATGAAGCATAAGCTGAATAATATAAACACTCCAATAAATTACTTTTTCCCTGACCGTTTTTACCTACAAAAAAAATTTCTTTTGCTGATAAATCAATATCACTGTTTTTGAGATTTCTGAAATTTACTGGACTTAATGACAAAAAGGGCACTTTATTCTTTTTGCATTGGCATAATTATGTGAAAATAGTCTTTCTCTGGTTCTGGTCTCATTGTTACAGCTTTCATTTCTTCTGTAAATTCAAAACCAACTTTTTCACTGTCTAACTCTTTTAATGGTTCATCTATGTATCTGTAATTTAATGCTAATGTGTAAGAATCACCTGCGTATTCACAAGGAATTTCTTCATCAGCACTTCCCAATTCAGACTGCTGGGAAGTTATTTTTAAAACTCCATCTGAAACACTTAAATAAAGTCTTCCGGCTTTTCTATCAACCATAAGTGCAACTCTTCTTAAAGCATCAACTAAATCACTTTTTGTAACAATAAATTTATGTGACTGTGCTGCAGGAATAACTCTTGTGTAATCAGGAAATTTTCCTTCCAAAAGAACAGAGCCGAATTTGTAGTTTCCGAATTTAAAGAAAATCATTTTATCTACAATTGCTAAAGAAATGTTTCCTTCTTCCGGAGCATGCTTTAGAATTATATTTAAGATTTTTGGATGAACTATTGCAGCATTAAAATCATTTATTCCTGCAAGAATTGATTTAGAAGCAAAGCTTAATCTTCTTCCATCTGTTGCTACAAGATTTAAATTATCATCTTTCTTTTCAAAATAAACACCATTCATAAAGAATCTTGTTTCATCTTCACTTACTGCAAATGAAGTCTGTGCAATCATTTCTTTAATGTCTTTTGATGAAATTTCAAAATAAGGAACATTTTCTGCAGATTCAAATTCAGGGAATTTATCTTCTGACATACTTTTCATCTGGAATTTAATTTTTTTAGCAACAGGTTTTATGTTTACAAGAACTGAATTATTTTCACCTTCAGTTGTCTGATTAAATTCAATTTCACCTTCTGGTAAAGAATTTAATATGCCCATAAATTTATCACAATAAATTGTAGTAGAACCTTCTTCTTCTATCTGAACAGGAATTTGTGTTTCGTAATTTACTTTGATATCAGTTGCTTTTATAACTAAAGTATTATTATGTGCATTTAATAAAACATTAGATAAAATTGATACAGCATTTTTTGTTGATATGATTTCTTGAGCTATAGAAATTTCTTTAATCATTAAATTTCTGTCAAATGTAAATTTCATATATGTTCCCCTTTTTGTTATGTTAAATATGCAATACTTTTGTATATTTATACAATTATTATATATAAATTTATAAATTTAGTAATAATAATAATAGTGGCTGTGAATTTCTTAAAAACTTTATTATTTCTTTGTGTTATAACAAATTAAGCTGTTAATAAGTTGTGGATTTTTTTCCACACTTTTTCCACAAATTAACAAAGAAAAATTTTATTCACAACTTTTCCACATCATATTATCATATTATTCTTAACTTATCCACAATTAATTTCTTTTGTATTCTTTAATTTCCTTTATCAAACTGTCTATAGTTGCTTTTAGGGAAGAATCTGTTTTTAGCTGTTCTTTAATTTTTTCTACACTGTTCATCATTGTAGAATGATCTTTTCCTCCAAATTCTTCACCTAAAGTTGTATATGCGTAATCACCTAATTCTCTGGCGATATAAATTGCAATATGTCTTGGAAAAACAATATTTTTCTTACGCTTGTCACTTTTGATTTCACTTATTGAAATTTTAAAATAATTGGCAACAACTTTCTGAATTACATCAATTGTTATAGTACCAGTAGATACATCGCGGCTTATTTCATCCTTTAATTCATTCTGTGCAATTTCTAAAGTTAATGGTTTATTTAATAGACTTGCATAGTTTATCATTTTTATAAGACAGCCCTGCAATTCCCTGACATTTGTCTGAATATTTGTAGCAATAAAATCAACTACTTCATAAGGAATGTCTTTCTGCAAGATTTCCAGTTTTTTCAAAAGAATAGCCAGGCGGGTTTCATAAGTTGGTGAACGAATATCAATTGAAGTTCCCATTTTAAATCTTGATTTTAATCGCTCTTCTATATTGTTTTTGAATTCAGAAATTGGTCTGTCGCAGGTAAAAACCATTTGTGCATGTTTACTAAGTAAAGCTTCAAAAGTATAGAATAATTCTTCCTGGGTTGAATCTTTATTAATTAAAAAGTGAATGTCATCAAGTAAAAGAACATCTAAATTTCTATACTTTGATTTAAATTTTTCAGTTGTTTTATCTCTTAATGATTTTGTAAATTCATTTGTAAAATTTTCAGCGCTTATATAAACAATTTTTGGAACAGGTTTATTATTTTTTACGGCATTATCATAAATGAAATTTCCAATTGCCTGCATCAAATGTGTTTTACCTAAACCAACTCCACCATAAATTAAAAGGGGAGAATATGTTTTACCAGGATTTTGAGCTGCTGCTAAAGCTGCACTGTAAGCAAATTCTGTATTTTCTCCGTTTACGAATTTTTCAAAAGTAAAATCTTCATTTAAAAATGAGTTTTTTTTCTGAAAAGAAGATTCTGTATTTTTATATGAATTATCGATTGAAACTGTTGAACCTGCTGAAAGTGCAGAAAGTGAATTTTGAGCAGAAACATTTGTATTTTGTTCTGTAGAGGACTGTGAAAGCTCTTTTATTGTATCCTTTGTATCTTTATTTAAGATATAAGAGAGGGTAATTTTCTGGCCGCACAATTCCTCGATTTTATTCTGCAGAAGATTTATATAACCCATTGTATTCATTCTGTTCCACATAAATTCAGAAGGTACAGAAACAATTATTTCTGATGAATTATCATTTTCATAGGTCATATTAAACCAGAGATTAAACTCGGTTTCTTTTCCGTTATTTTTATATTCTTCATGTATTTGATTTAATGCTTCATCCCAAAAAACTTTATAATTCTGTTCACTCATATTGTGCAATTTTAACTTGTCTTTACTTTTTTAATCAATACAGATATAATTTTATTTCCTTATTATTCTATATTGTGGGAAAATTGTGGGGAAAATTTAGCTTAAAAATTATCATCATTTTGGGGAAAAATAAGAATGTCAGAATCAGATAATAAATACATGGGTCAAAGTATTACAGTTTTAAAAGGACTTGAACCTGTAAGAAAAAGACCTGGAATGTATATCGGTTCAACAGGACCAGAAGGACTTCATCATCTTGTATATGAAGTTGTTGATAACAGTATTGATGAAGCAATGGCCGATATTGTAAAAATATTACTGTTGCTCTTGAAAAAGATGATATTTGTCGTGTAGAAGATGACGGACGCGGTATTCCGGTTGATATTCATCCTACAGAAAAAGTTAGTGCCCTTGAGCTTGTTCTTACCCGTCTTCATGCCGGCGGAAAATTTGATAAATCAAATTATAAAGTATCCGGTGGTTTACATGGTGTTGGTGTTTCCTGCGTAAATGCACTTTCTATCTGGCTTGAAGCATTTGTAAACAAAGACGGTAAAAGATATACGCAGAAGTATTCAAGGGGTGTTCCAAAATCAAAAGTTGAATGCATTGGCGATACAAATCTTCATGGAACTACAATCCGTTGGAAAAGCGACCCTGAAATTTTTAAGGAAACAATTACTTATAACTATGATGTACTTTTAACCCGTCTCCGTGAACTTGCTTTTTTAAATCCTGGAATTCAAATTACTTTCCGAGATGAGCGTCTTGAAACCCCAAAAGAAAGTGTACTTAAGTTTGAAGGTGGCATTAACGAATATACAAAATTCCTTAATCAGGGAAAAAAAATTGTTCCGGAAGAACCGTTGTTTATCAGCGGTGAACAGAATGATATTGTTGTTGAGCTTTCAATGCAGTTCAATGACGGATACGATGAAAGAATATTTTCTTATGTAAATGATATAAATACCCACCAGGGTGGTACTCATCTTGACGGATATAAAAATGCACTTACTTTTGTAATGAATAAATTTCTTGAGCAGAATGAAAAATTGTTCAAGAAGCTTAATCCTAAGTGGAATCCAAAAGCAACTAAAGATTCGAAGGATAAGGGAAAGGAATTAAAGATTGAAAAACTTTCCGGAGAAGATGTCCGCACCGGACTTACTGCAGTTCTTTCTGTAAAAGTTCCTGAACCAGAATTTGTTGGTCAGACAAAAGACAGACTTGGAAATACTGAAGTTCGTACAATTGTTGATTCTCTTGTAAAAGAAAAACTTATTATATGGCTCGAACAAAATCCTCAGATTTGCAATCAAATTCTTGAAAAGGCAGTAAATGAAGCCTTAGGTAGAATTAAAGCTAGAAAAGCAATCGAGACAAACCGCAAGTCCGGAATGGATTCCTTTGGTCTTCCAGGAAAACTTGCTGACTGTTCATCAAATAAACCAGAAGAATGTGAAGTGTATATTGTCGAAGGAGATTCTGCCGGTGGTTCTGCAAAACAGGGAAGAAATCCTAAGACACAGGCCATACTTCCTTTGTGGGGAAAAATGCTTAATGTTGAAAAAGTAGACCCTTCAAAAGTAATGAACAATGAAAAACTTCAACCGGTAATTGCTTCACTTGGAACTGGAATCGGAAAGAATTTTAATATTGAAAAACTCCGCTATCATAAAATAATCATCATGGCCGATGCCGATGTCGACGGTGCTCATATTTCAACTCTTCTAATGACATTTTTCTTCCGCTTTATGCCTCAGCTGATTGAAAAGGGATATGTTTATATAGCAATGCCTCCTCTTTACAGGGTTGAATATAAAAAACAGAAATACAGAAAATTTGTTTTTAGCGATGAAGAAAGAGACAGAGCTCTTGAAGAACTTGGAGAAAACAGGGACAAAGCCGAAGTTCAGCGCTATAAAGGTCTTGGTGAAATGGAATGGGAAGAACTTAAGGAAACAACAATGGCTCCTGAAAACCGTAAGATGAAGCAGGTAAAGATTACTGATGCTATAAAAGCAGATCAGATTTTTTCTATCCTTATGGGAGATGATGTTGACCCTCGCCGTAAGTTCATTGAAGAAAATGCAGAATATGCAACTCTTGATGTTTAATTGGAATTTTAGGATTGTAAAATGATTGAAAAGATAAAGTATGAAGAAAAACAGACTCCAGAAGGAGGATATGTTTTAACTGCTCCTATTGAACATGAAATGCAGCGTTCATTTATCGATTATTCTATGTCGGTAATCGTAGAACGTGCTTTGCCGGATGTACGTGACGGACTTAAGCCTGTTCATCGCCGTATTCTTTATGCAATGGCTGAAGAAGGTCTTGTATCCGGTGGAAAAACAAAAAAGTGTGCAACAGTAGTTGGTGATGTTCTTGGTCGTTATCATCCTCATGGAGATGCTTCTGTTTATGATGCAATGGTTCGTCTTGGACAGGCTTTTTCTTTAAGATATATGCCAGTAACAAAGCAGGGTAACTTTGGAGGAATAGACGGATCTCCTGCAGCTGCTTACCGTTATACTGAAGCTAAGATGTCAAAGATTGCTGAAGTAATGGTAGATGACATCAAAAAAGATACTGTAGATTTTAGTCCGAACTTTGATGATACAAGACAGGAACCAAAAGTTCTTCCTGCTGCATTTCCATTCCTTTTGTGTAACGGTTCAACAGGTATTGCTGTAGGTATGGCAACAAATATGCCTCCTCATAACCTTAAGGAAGTTGGAGCTGCAATTTGTGCATATATTGATAATCCCGAATGTAAAATTGAAGATTTAATGCAGTACATGAAAGGCCCGGATTTCCCGACTGGTGGAATAATTTTCGGAAAGAAAGGTATTGCAGATGCTTATAAAACCGGCCGTGGAAAAATTCTTCTTCGCGCACGTTTTACAATCGAAGTAGATACAAAGGGAAAAGAAAAAATTGTATTTACAGAAATTCCTTATCAAACCCGAACAACTGATCTTGTTTCTAAAATCGGTGAACTTGCAAGAGATGGAATCATTGAGGGAATCGAGCGCGTTAATGACGGAAGTCATGGTGATGATGTTCGTATTGAAGTTGACATTAAGAGAACTGCAATTGCTAAAGTTGTAATCAATCAGATTTTTGCAAAGACAGCACTTCAGTCTTCTTATGGAATTATAAATCTTGCTCTTGTTCCAAGCGGAAACGGACTTGCTCCACAGGTTCTTAATCTTAAACAGATAATCAAGCATTTTGTAGATCATCGTGATCAGGTAATTACCCGCCGTACAAAATTTGAACTTGCTGTTGCAAAAAAGAAAGAGCATATTCTTGAAGCAAAAATAACAGCTGTTGATTGTGTTGATGAAGTAATTCAGATTATCCGTTCAAGTAAGGATGAACCGGAAGCTAAGAAACGTCTTGAGACAAGATTCAATTTTGATGAAGAGCAGAGCCAGGCAATCGTTGACCTTCGTCTTGGTGTTCTAACATCTTTACGCATTGATGAACTTAAGCTTGAAATGGAACAGATTAGAGCTGAAATTGCTCATCTTGAAGATCTTCTTGCTCATCATGAAAAGATTCTTGCACTCATAAAAGAAGAAACAAATACTATCGTTGAAAAATTCGGTGATGACAGAAAGACAGATATTGTTGCGGGTGAAGTAGAGACAATCAATGTTGAAGACATGATTAAAGAAGAAGATATGGTTGTTCTTATTTCCAAACTTGGATATATCAAGCGTGTTCCTGTTTCTCAGTATAAGAGCCAGGGCCGGGGAGGAAAGGGTGTTATCTCTGCTAAGCTTGTTGAAGAAGATTACATTAATCAAATGTTTGTTGCTTCTACTCATGATCATTTAATGTTCATTACAAATCTTGGAAAAGCTTACTGGGTAAAAGTTCATGAAATTCCTGAAGCATCAAAAACAAGCCGTGGATCACATATCAAAAGTTTACTTGCACTTTCTGCCAATGAAGAAATTACAATTACAGAGCGCATAAGGGAATTTAGTGACAGTGAATATCTGTTTATGGCTACAGCAAACGGAATTGTAAAGAAAACTCCTACAAATGAATTCAGAAATGCTAAGTCCCGCGGAATGCAGGCAATCAGACTTGATGAAGGTGACGAATTAGTAAGTACAGTTCGTTCAACCGGAAGCTTTGAAATTCTTCTGGTCAGCAGAAGGGGACAGGCATTAAGAATTTCAGAAGAAGAAGTTCGTTCAATGGGAAGAAGCAGCCGCGGTGTAAACGGCATGAAACTTTCAGAAGGCGACGAACTTTGTGCAGCAACACCTGTAATTGAGGGTACAGAAATTCTTGTAATTACAGAAAATGGATTTGGTAAGCGTGTAGACTTTAGTGAGTTTGCAGCTCATGGAAGAGGCACAGGCGGACAAAGAATTTTTGGTAATATTGAAGGCAAGGGAGAAATTATTGGTGCCCTTACTGTTAAAGATGATGACAGTATCATGTGTATTACAAGCCAGGGAACTTCGCTCAGGGTTGAAGCAAATACAATCAGTAAGCAGGGTAGGGGATCCAGTGGCGTGAGACTTGTAAATATTACCAGCCCGGATTATGTTGTTGGCATTGACCGAATAGCAAATTCTGATGATAAGTCTGAATAAGAACTAACTAACAATAATTGAATTAAGCTTCCGATTGGGAGCTTTTTTCATTTTAAACTGACAAGTGATAATTAATTTAATGAGCAGGAATTCTAGTGTTACAAAGATTTGGCATTTTGAATTTATTTCAGAATTTGTATGTATATAAAGCTGTTATAAATTCCGGATGAGTGCTATTATACCGGTTGTGATTTAAGATAATTTTATGCAAAATTTTATAACATCAGTTAGTTTTAAGATTGTATCGGTAGTTATATAACCGAATGTTAAGTAGTTTAAACACTATATGTGGTGGTGGCTGAGAAGAAATGTGCGGTAGTTGAGAAGAAACCTGCAGTAGCTGAGAAGAAACCTGCGGTGGTTGAGTTTATCGAAACTACCGTTGTGCATGAGATTTCTATACGCGGTCCCTGAACTTGTCGAAGGGCATCCACGAAGGTTCCAGTTCGTAAGAGCAAAACTTCAAACGCAATCAATATTATATAGTCTTTAGAAAAGAAATTGTTTCACGTGAAACATTTGTTCTGTGGTTGATTAGAGAATCTTATAGTGGTAATTGAGCAAAGTATTGTGGTGGTTGAGTAAGCGAAGCCGTATCGAAACTACCCTGTATCGCAATGAGCTTTATACGGTGGTTGAGTAGCGAAGCGTATCGAAACCACCTTTGGCAGAAAATTGTGTTGGTTGAGCAGAATATTATGGTGGTTGAGCAGAAATTTGTGGTGGTTGAGTTCATCGAAACCTCCTTTACAGTAAATGATTTGTAAAAAGATTGATTCAAGAATTTCTCATGCATGGTTAAATTTATATTCTTCGGTTGGTCCCTGACAGGTCCCTGAGTGTAGTCGAAGAGACGAAAATATCAATACAGTTACAATTTGAATAAGAATACAATAACTGAGGTGGTTGAGTACCAAAGCATATCGAAACCTCCTGGCGTTCTCCAATATAAATTAGCAAAGAAGATACTGCGTTGATTAAGTAAATATTGCGCAATGGTTTGAGTGAATATTGCGCGGTGGTTGAGTTTATCGAAACCACTAAGCGAACTGATTTCGAACCGATAATAATTTAGCGGTTCGGAAAACGGCTGAGTCAAGGCTTTAAGCGAAGCGTGCCTTGACCAGACGTATTTAATAATTCTGAATGAAGATATTTACTTCAATATTAAAATCTAACTACAGCCGCAATTATAAATTGTACTATAAGTTCCGAATCATCTAGTTGGTACATAAAAGGAAATGTTTCACGTGAAACAAAATATCAATAATAAACAGATTTGTTCGCATCTAACGATACTTTCTTTTAGGTGAAATTATTTTATTATTTAAATAACAAGCAGGCATAAATAAAAACTTATAAAGCGAATTAACAGAGTTATATACAATATCAGTGAGTTAATTTTTATAAATTAAACAATGTTTCACGTGAAACAAATAGATGAGTTTTGGATAATTAAAAGAATTTAGAATAACAGGATCGAGTCTGTTGTTGAATCAATTGTGAACTTTATAGGGAGCTGATGTAACTGACAAACTAATATATAAATGAGAATACTAAATGCACCAATTTTAGAGTGTAAATGTTAATTACGAAGTATTTTTAAAAGTTTAGGTATTTATGTTCTTTTATCTGGGTAAGAATATTCGGTGTGTTATCCTGCAACTGTATTTTGTGAAAAAAAATATATTTAGAGCTTCTTCTTTATGGCTGGTGATTCTTAGTGATGAATTAGATTTATTTATAACAATATTCAATGTAATGGTGATTTATAAAATAAATGAACTTAGCAATACTTGCGGCTGGTGATTTAATTTTAGTAAAAAAACTTATAAGAAAGGTAAAGAATGGCAGCTATTAAATAAATGCTTGTATTAAAAAATATTTCTATAAGAAAGGAAAAGTGTTTCACGTGAAACATTTTGAATGAGATAAATATTTGATATATCTTAACGAGGTAGAATAAATTGTCAGATTTGAAAGAGGTCATATTACTGTCAGGTAAAAATTAAATGCCGGCAGCATTAAAAAGTAATTGTTTCACATGAAACATTTTAAAGGGTAAATGCTTTTTGTTTAGGCGAAATATATTGTTTTTCTTTAGTGCGAATGTTTATATTATTTTTGATTAATTGAAATCAGAATTACAAAAGAGATCAGCTTAGGTTTTTGTTCGTAAGCTTCTGTTTGAAATGGTAAAATTTCCGGCGGGAAAATAATTTGGAAAATGAGTCTATTGTAAGAGCAGGTGAATAATCCTGGTATATAAATAGGCTCTCAACAAGAGAATTGAAAAGTTTCACGTGAAACAATATTAAATGTGGAAAAGTGTATATAAATTGTGGAAAACTTGTTAAAAAATGTGCAAAATTAAGCAGCAGGAAAAAAACAGCCCTTGAAGCCTTATTTTATAAGGGTTTGTGAATTGCAATAAAACTCCAGGAAAATATACGCTGTGGATAACTTGTGGAAAACAGAACACTAGTTAAGTAACCAAATAGTTGGTAGTTTAAAGCGTGTATAAAGCTGAAAATGCAGGAAATTGATAGAATGGTCGGTAATAAATAAGGGGTATTTGCACTAAATATCTGAAAAGAACAAAAGTTTGGTAATATAAAAATGTATAAAATTCTAAAGTTCAGCCAGAATTTAAGCAGTAAAATTTTAAACTACTGACTATATGGGAGTTTTACAAATAAACAATGAATAATTAAAAATTAAGAATAGTGAGTTATGAATTGTAATATTATAGAGTGTATAAATAACAAACAGATATGTTCGAATCTAACGATGCTCACTTGTAAGGGGTTTTATTTGAAAAACTGCGACGGATGGTAAACCTGAGCAAGTCAATTTTATAATAAAAGCTTGATGGCCGGCAATTTTTGGAGAGGAGTAAAACTATATACATTAGCAGTTAAAATAATTTCTTAAACAAATATCTTAAGTTCGGTTGAAACCTCTCAAGTAAAGAGGAAACCATCTAATTAGAATTTTAAGATTCTTTAGTTTGAGGATCCTAAATTTTTGTAAGTCATTAATCAATTAAAAATGTTTAATTAAAAATTGGAAATTAAGTGTTGGAATTTTAAATTTTATAAAGTGTAGAAATTGTTGTTTTTGTTGAAATTTCGAAATTAAATTTTAAACAATAATAACTAAAAATATGCATTTGTTACAAACTAATATAACTTTAATTATTTTTAATATAATAAGAATAGAAAATTTGTCTTAAATTTTTTTTATTATATCTTGTGCAATAGATTATATATTCTTATTTTGCACAAAATAATTTAAAAGTTTATTTCACTAATGTTTTATACGCCTGGTATTTTAGAAAGGTTATTAATTTGAAGAATATGAAATTTGATTGCATTTAAAAATTTAATTTCTCAGGATATAATAATAGTAGAGGCTTTGTTATGTTCCAGAAAAGAATTGTAGAAAAGTATAGCGCAAAATTAAATAAAACAATTATTGATGAAAAATATGATTTATTCCGTTCCATTTTCGCAAATCCAGAAAAACAGGAAAATATAAGAAACTCAAAAGAAGAACAATACCAAGAAGGATTCTTGCGTGATTTGTTCGTTAGTGTTTTAGGTTATACAATAAACCCAGAGCCTAACTATAATTTACTTACAGAACAAAAAAACATTTCAAAAGGAAATGACAACCGAAAAGCAGACGGCGCGGTCATTTTTGATAATAAAGTAAAAGTAGTTATAGAACTAAAAGGAACAGACACAACAGACTTAAACAAAATAGAAAGCCAGGCTTTTCTTTACAAAGAACACAATCCAGAATGTAAATATGTAGTTATAAGCAATTTTGAAAGATTGCGTTTTTATGTTGAAAACGCAATTGAATTTGAAGAGTTTAATTTATTCAATCTTTCAAGAAATGATTTTAATCTGCTTTATCTTTGCTTAGAGATAAATCAGATTAAAAACGACATACCGCTCCAATTGAAACACGAAACAGTTTCACAGGAAAAAGAAATTACAGATAGTTTCTATGGTGATTATTCTGTTTTCAAAAGAAATCTGTTTGAAGATATATACACCAATAATCCAGATTTTGACAAATTATTGTTATTTAAGAAAACGCAGAAACTTTTAGACAGGATTTTATTTATTTTATTCTGTGAAGACCGCGGACTTCTTCCAGAAAATTCTATAATGGGAATTATAAATGATTGGAGATCACTAAAAAAGCTTGGGTATCCACAACCTCTTTATAATTTATTCAAAACATTTTTTGAGCGAATAAATACAGGTTTTAAAAATGAAGATGACCATAGTCGAGATATATTTGCTTATAACGGCGGTTTGTTCAAACCAGATGAAATACTTGATAATATAAAAATCGATGATGACGTTCTTTTCTTATATTTAAAAACGATTATCAGATTATGATTTTGAAAGTCAAATCAGTGTAGATATATTGGGACATATTTTTGAGCATTCTCTTACAGAAATAGAAGAAGTCCAGAAACAAATAGAAGCCGAAAAATCGGGCTTGACTACCGAAAAAACAGACATCGGAAAACGTAAAAAAGACGGCGTTTTTTATACACCTTCTTACATAACAAAATACATTGTAGAAAACACAATAGGAAAACTTTGTAATGAAAAAAAAGAAGAATTAGGAATAAAAGACAGTGCTTTTTCTAAAACAAAGAAAACATCAAAAGACAAAGACGAATTAAACAAGAAACTTGAAGAATATAAGGAATGGCTTTTAAGTCTGAAAATACTTGACCCAGCCTGTGGCTCTGGTGCTTTCCTAAATGCTGCTCTTAAACAATTAAAAATAGAACATACTTTAATTGATTACTACCGCGCCAAAATTTATGGAGATACTATGATTTTCCAAGATGTAGAAAATGACATTTTGGAAAAAAATATATTTGGCGTTGATATAAACGAAGAATCGGTCGAAATAGCAAAGTTGAGTTTATGGCTTCATACCGCGCAAAAGAATCGAAAACTAACAACATTAAACAATAATATAAAATGTGGAAATAGTTTAATTGATGATTCAGAAATTGCCGGCGAAAAAGCATTTAATTGGCAGAAAGAATTTCCAGAAGTTTTTGAAAAAGGCGGTTTTGATGTAATTATAGGAAATCCGCCGTATGTTAGAGCCGAACTATTACCAACAAAAGACATTAGTTTTTATAAGAAAACTTTTACAGTTTTTAATCCAGACGGAGATTTATTTTCATATTTCTATGAAAATGGAATGAGACTATTAAAAGAAAATGGCTTATTTGGTTTTATTTCAAATACATTTGATAAAACAACTGCGGGAATTACTTTAAGAAACTTTATATCAAAGCAAACTAAAATAGAACAATACATAGATTTTACAAATGTTCAGGTATTTTCTGGGGCTACAACATATCCAATAATTTTATTACTGAAAAAGACAAAAACAGAAAATAATAATTTCATTTATAAAAAAATACCTTCATCAATGAATGGAAAAGTAAATATAGATGTTTGTAATTCTGTTATTGTTTCTCAAAAAGAATTAAATAATGAATGCTGGTCTTTTAACGATAGCAAACTAAACTCTGTAATGAAAAAACTTTCTTCATTTAAGACCGTATCTGAAAAATACGGAAAATGTTTCTATGGAGTAAAAACAGCATTAAATGAAGCATTCTTTATTGACGAAACAACAAAAAACAGACTTATAGAAGAAGATTCTAAATCCGCTGATTTAATTAAGAAAGTTTTTGAAGGTAAAGATTTATCTAAATGGACTAATCTACCAATAAATAAATATATTCTTTTAGTTCATAATGGTTATGACAATATCGAAGCCATAAACATAAATGATTATCCAGCCATAAAAAAACACTTAGACCAATTCTATGAAAAACTTGAAAAAAGATATGATAAAGGCAAAACCCCATATAATTTAAGAAATTGTGCCTATCAAGCATCTTTTGAAAAAAATAAAATTATCTGGGGCAATTTACAAAACAGTAATAAGTTTTCTTATGATGAAAATAAAACAATTGTTTCAGCCCCTTGTTGTATGCTTCCAACTGAAAATAAATCTTTGGTTAGTATTCTTAATTCTAAAATCGTTTGGAAATTTTTAACTTCTATTTGTGTTGTTAGAAATGGCGGTTATATAGAAGTAAAACCTCAATACTTTGAACAAATACCAATACCAGATTTTGAAAACAACAAAGAGTTAGACGAAATAACCGAAAAAATGTTATCTCTAAATAAAGAACTTCAAAAATTTTCTTCTAAGTTCATAGGAAGATTAAAAGAAAGTTTAGGCATAGAAAAAATAACATCTACTCTGGAAGAGTTCTTTAATTATGATTTTGAAACCTTAGTAAAAGAACTTTCAAAACAAAAGATAAAACTTTCTTTAAAACAAAAAGATGAATGGGAAGATTATTTTACAGACTATA